>Ga0190359_1000246_pt1 | contig 37056 bp, 35 predicted proteins | sample 48721823_MG_FD_161269 | JGI IMG/M metagenome (GOLD analysis project Ga0190359, IMG submission 161269) | Hydrothermal vent microbial mat bacterial communities from Southern Trench, Guaymas Basin, Mexico - 4872-18-2-3_MG | ecosystem: Environmental > Aquatic > Marine > Hydrothermal vents >... | reverse complement strand
ACGTTGGCTCCAAAGGCCAATATGTTACCGCTACACCACAGGGCTATCCATAACAACTATATATTACAATCGATAACAAACCCCCAAATAAAAGTTTAATATAAATAATTTTCAGGTTTCATAAGATAAAATAAATTTAGTTCTTTTGTTGCTGTTTATTCTGGATTTTAGCCCAGGCATCTCTAAGGGTTACTGTTCTATTTATTACTATATTGTCCTTAGTTGTATCCTTGTCGATACAGAAGTACCCTAGTCTTTCAAATTGGAACCTATCCAGTGGGTTAAGTTTTTTAATCATAGGCTCAACTTTACAGTTCTTAAGTACTTCCAGAGAATCTGGATTTATGAAATCTTTGTAGTCTGCATCTTTCTGTCCAGCAGGATCTTCAATTGTGAACAACTTATCATACAATCTAATCTCTGCATCAATTGCATGGTCAGCTGAAATCCAGTGTATTGTAGATTTGACCTTTCTACCATCAGGCGCATATCCGCCCTTTGTTTCTGGATCAATAGTACATCTGAGCTCTACTACTTCGTCGCCCTTCTTAATTGCTTTTTCACATGTAACTAAATAAGAATATCTAAAACGTACTTCCCTACCAGGTGCTAATCGATAAAACTTCTTTGGAGGGTCTTCCATGAAATCAGTTTTTTCAATGTACAGAACTTTTGAAAATGGTATCTTTCTTGTTCCGGCTTTTGGATCCTCAGGGTTGTTTATCGCTTCAAATTGTTCTGTTTTATCCTTAGGATAGTTTTCAATAACAACTTTTAAAGGCCGTAAAACACCCATATATCTTGGGCATGTTTTGTTTAGATCATCTCTGACACAATGCTCAAGAAATTCAAAATCGACAATACTGTTGACTTTTGCAACTCCAATTCTGCTACAAAATGTCCTAATGCTTTCTGGAGAATAACCTCTTCGCCTCATTCCGCTAATTGTTGGCAATCTTGGATCATCCCAACCATCTACATATTTGCCATCTACAAGTTCTTTCAGCATTCTTTTGCTCATTACTGTGTAAGTAAGATTGAGGCGAGCAAACTCAATTTGTTGAGGATGATAAATACCCAATTGATCTAAAAACCAATCATATAATGGCCTATGGTTTTCAAATTCAAGAGTGCAAATGGAATGAGTGATCCGTTCAATAGAATCTTCTAATCCATGAGCCCAGTCATACATTGGATAGATACACCATTTGTCGCCTTGACGATGGTGGGTTGCATGAAGCACTCTATACATTATAGGATCTCGCATGTTAAGGTTTGGATGCGACATGTCGATTTTTGCTCTAAGTACCTTCTCGCCATCTTTGAATTTGCCTGCCTTCATCCTTTTAAAAAGATCGAGATTTTCTTCAATTGAGCGATCTCGATAAAAACTATCTATGCCTGGTTTTGTAAGTGTTCCTCTGAATTCACTAATCTCCTCAGCACTAAGATCATCAACATATGCTTTTCCTTTTTTTATTAGATCAATTGCATACTTATACATTTGATCAAAGTAATCAGAAGCAAAAAAAAGTCTATCTTCCCAGTTAAAACCAAGCCATTTGACATCTTCGATTATTGATTTAACGTACTCCTCTTCTTCTTTTGAAGGATTGGTATCATCAAAACGAAGATTGCATTTACCATTATATTCCTCCGCCAGTCCAAAATTCAAGCAAATTGATTTTGCATGACCAATATGCAAATAGCCATTTGGCTCTGGTGGAAATCTAGTATGAACCCTGCCATCCCATTTTTTAGTTCTATTGTCTTCATCTATTATTTCACGAATAAAGTCCTTTTTTACAGTTTCAGTTGAACTCATATACCTATCTCGATATGTAAATACTAATGAATAATATTTTTTACAGCCCCACCCAGATTCGAACTGGGGACTAGAGATCCAGAGTCTCTTATGTTAACCACTACACCATGGGGCTAACCTTTGCAAGGATTATAATCTTCATATTTAATCTTTAACCTGTTTTAATGTTAATCTTTTAATACAAGTGCCTTATTTCCAAGGTTGGTAATGCGGGTGGAAAAAAAAGAAATCCTTGAAAAAATTTCTTTAGTTTTAAAGGATAAAAAATTAACAATTGCATCCGCAGAATCTTGTTCTGGCGGTCTTATATCTCATACTCTCACAAACATCTCAGGCAGCTCAGAATATTTTGATAGAGGTATTGTTTCTTACAGCAATAAAGCTAAGATGGAATTACTAGGTGTTTCAGAAGATATTTTAGAAAAATATGGTGCAGTTAGTGAACAAGTAGCAAAAGCAATGGCTGAAGGGATACGGACAAAATCAAATGTCGATATTGGTCTTTCAACCACAGGCATTGCTGGCCCAACCGGCGGTACGAAAGAAAAGCCTGTTGGTCTTGTTTATATCGGGTTATCAACAAAAGATGAGATTTTAGTTAAAAAGTTTCAATTTTCTGGAGATAGATTAGAAAACAAAGAGAGTACTTGTGAAGCAGCCTTGCAGATGCTTTATGATTATTTGACAGGGTGATATTCTGCTAGAAATCGATGGATCATATGGTGAAGGCGGGGGACAGATACTTCGTAATGCTGTAGCTCTCTCATGCCTTACAGAGACTCCGATAAAAATAACAAATATTAGAGCAAATAGACCAAATCCCGGTATCAAAGCTCAGCATTATATCGCAATTAAAAGTATCGCGGAAATATGTAATGCCGATATCACTGGATTTGAAATTGGATCCTCTGAATTAATATTTAAACCAGGGAAGGGTAAAGGAGGAGTGCACAAATTTGATATTGGAACTGCCGGTAGCATAACATTGGTTTTTCAAGCTTGCATACTCGCTTGTTTGAACAATAAGGAAAAGATTTCTATAAGACTGACAGGTGGCACAGACGTTAAATGGTCGCCATCTTGGGACTATTTTCAATATGTTTTTTTACCTATGCTTAAAAAAATGGGAATCAAAGTTCACCCTAAGCTTATATTACGCGGGTATTATCCAAAAGGTGGCGGAGAAGCAATTATAACGATAAATCCCTGTAACAAACCCAAGCCATTGGATCTATCATTTGAGCCAGAATATGAAAAAATAAGTGGAAATATCAGCATCACAAATTTGCCAGATCATATAAGCACGCGTATCAAACATACAATTGCAAAAACGTTATTGAAAAATGAACTATCAACCAAAATAAATATTGAAAAAACAACTTCTTTATCTCCTGGTGTTGCAGTAACCCTTTGGAGTGAATCAAAAAACACAATAGTTGGAGCTGCTGCACTTGGAGAAAAAGGAATTCCTTCTGAAGAAGTCGGACAAACAGTTGCAAATGTCCTTCTGAAAGAAATTCAATCTTATTCAACGCTTGATATTTTTGCATTTGATCAACTTTTGCCATATATGGCTCTTGCCAGGAAAAACGGAGTTTCGTCATGTTTTGTTAGAGAGCTCAGCAGCCATGCAAGTACAAACATGTGGCTCTTGCAACAGTTTTTCGATGACGTGAAATTCGAGGCAAACCAAAACGAAGATAATTTTTTAATCAAAGTTAGATAAAACATTTAAACAAACAATTTTTATCATGTTCTATGAGAATTGCGCACATATCTGACATACATTGTAATTATGGAACTGACTTTAATGAAAAAACATTTGATAAGGCAGTTAAACAGTTGAATAAAGTTGATGCAGATATAATCTTCATTTCTGGTGATCTTACAACTGATGGACTTTTACAAGAGTATGAACTTGCCAAAGAAAAACTTAAAGAAATCAAAGGGAAAACAGTGGTTGTTCCCGGCAATCATGATGAGCGCAATCTGGGTTGGAAATTGTTTCCAGAGTTCTTTGGTGAAACTGATTTTATCCATAAATATGATGAAATAACACTAACTGGCTTAGCATCTAGTGAGCCTGATAAGGACGACGGCCGTCTTGGGCGAGGGCGTCATAAGATAATCGAAGAGTCGATCAAAAAGAATGACAAGATGACCATAATTGGTTTTCATCATCACTTGGTCCCAGTTCCAAACTCTGGTCGTGAAACAAATATCATAGACGATTCCGGGGAAACACTAGATATTATTTTAAAAAATGAGGTTCCTTTAGTTCTGATGGGGCATCGCCATGTTCCATGGGGCGTTAAGATCCATAAAACTTTGTTAGTTAACGCAGGTACATTTTCATGCAATCGCACTCGTGCCCATTTTGGAAATACATTCAATATTATTGATATAAAATATAATGAAATAGAAGTCACAGTTATTAATATTGATAAAGAAAAACAGAAAAAAATGATTGAATTTAATCTTGAAGAGGAGTACTGTAAAAATAGATATTATGACTCAAATATAGATATCTAGTTTTTATTTTTCGCAATACTTATTTACAGAAATTACAATCTGGTTTTCCAATAATACTATTTGGGGCGGAGGTCTTCATTGGATCCTACATTCTTATTAATCGGCGGTAGTGCAGTTGCTATAGCATTCTATGTCGCATGGAGTATCGGTGCTAATGATGTAGCAAATTCTATGGGAACCTCTGTAGGGAGTAGAGCCATCTCCATTAGACAAGCTATTTTAATTGCAGGTATCTTTGAATTCGCTGGGGCAGTATTAATAGGAATTCACGTTACAAAAACAATTCAAAATGGGGTTGTAGATCCAGCATTATTCTCAGCAAATCCAAGCATCTATGTTTATGGAATGCTTGCTGCTCTACTTGCTGCTGCAGTCTGGATTTCGATTTCAACGTATTTTTCACTCCCCATATCCACATCTCAATCCATAGTCGGAGCTTTAATTGGTTTTGGTTTAATTGCAATTGGCCCTTCAGCAATAAGTTGGGAAAAAATAATACATATAGGTGAAAGCTGGGTTCTTTCGCCAATTGCAGGTATGTTGCTTGCATTTTTTATTTTTTACATCATAAAAAAAGTTATATTTGATACGCAAAAACCATTTGACTCTGCTAAAAAATCACTTCCGTTTTTTGCATTTGCACTTCTGGCTCTTATTTCATTTTCTTTTTTTAAAAGTCTCGAGCAAACAGATTTTCCCCAAGCTAGTTTTACAACAGTCATAGCGGTGACATTAACTGTTGGCACTATTTCTGCCATCATTGCTTATATCTTTGTAAATCGCTATAAACCTGGCAAACTAGAAACAGACAAAGAAGCATATGACTCTATAGAACACGTCTTTATCTATCTTCAGGTGGTTACAGCCTGTTTTGTTGCCTTTGCCCATGGTTCAAACGACGTCGCAAATGCTATTGGTCCGTTAGCTGCAGTTATGAACATTCTGGGATCTGGTAATATCGAATCCATTAGTGGTGTACCTCTCTGGCTGATCATTCTTGGTGGAGTAGGTATTGTTGTGGGTCTTAGTACATGGGGCTATAAGGTTATTGGTACTATCGGCAAAAAAATTACAGAGATAACGCCAACGAGAGGATTTTCTGCAGAATTTAGCACTGCATTAGTTGTTTTGGTATGCTCCAGGATTGGTTTACCTGTTTCTACATCACAAGTACTTGTGGGGTCTGTAATCGGTATTGGATTTGCAAAAGGTATTGTTGCTGTGGATCTGAAAATAATAAAACGGATTATGGCCTGCTGGGTAATAACTGTCCCAGTTTCTGCAGCTACGGCGGCAATAATTTTTATAATGTTAAAAGTAATCTTGTTGTAAAAATATCATTTTCTAATTTTCTTCACTCACCAGATAATTTATTGCCGTTTCTGAAAGATCTTCTGCATACTCGCCTATTCGTCTAATGCTCTCTGTTATATATCCAATCGCTAAAGCTACGGATCCATTCTGTTTAGTGGCATATGAATTAATTTCCTCACACAATATCTCCAAATTCTGAACAGAGTCAATATTTTTATTTGAGAAAACAACATCTTTTCTAAAAAATGATCCGATGCTTTTGTTAAAGATGTCAAGTGCAATATCACTTGCTCTCTGAATTTTTTCTTTAGTTTTTTTACTTAATTCATCATCGATAAGATTTTGTACATTTTTTGCTATCCTAACCACATGATCCCCCATACGCTCAATTATCCTGCTTATCAAAAAGTAGGTTGTGGCCAATGATAAGGTCATATCTATCTTTTCTGTGAGGTCAATATTTCGTAGAATAATGTTATATTGCCGTGCAACAAGCCAATGAAGTCTATCAACATCATTATCTCTCAACAGGACCTCTTCAACAATTTTTTTATTTCCTGTTTCAAGAGCTTTTACTGCATCTTCATGCATACTTTTCACTATCAGATGCATTCTTTTTATCGTACTATTGAAAGGCATTTCTGCAGGTTTTAACAAATCTTTTATTACTATTGTTTTATCAGATTCCTCAACAACCTCTTGACCGATAGTGACCTGGGTGAACGTTCTAACACCAGATCTAACTTTTAATGGCATCCTATGCTCGGCCCGTAACTTTATCGAAGTATAACCGGCTATATATGCTCCAATTAGTTGTCGCAATAGAAAGGTCTCACTTATTCTCTCGTTTACAAAAAACTCTTTGACTCTCTGAATTTTTTTTTCCATTATGTTTGTGGTAATTAATAATGAACCATCTGGTTTGCCAATTAATCCCAAGGAATCGTTTTTTATGATGTTATTTGATTTTATCCATTCTTTAGGTAAAGTAATAACATACGATGAGCCTCCAGTCATCTGTACTTTTCTGACTTCCATTAATATCACCTCAAATTTTTCTAAACTCCATATAAATATTGGTAATATATAGTTAACTATATACTATGTAGATAAAATATATATTTGACACATGAAATCTGGTGTTAATGGCTCAGCGCTGCTTGAAAACATTTAATAACCTAGTGCAAACAGACGGAGGAAAACATTGCTAGACATTACTTTTTGGCTCATTATTGGAGGGGCAAGCGCTATAGCCTTCTATCTGGCATGGAGTATAGGTTCCAACGATGTTGCTAACTCCATGGCCACAGCCGTCGGTGCCAAAGCCATAACCTTCAAGCAAGCTGTTATAATTGCAGGTGTTCTAAATTTAGCAGGCGCAATTTTTGTTGGAAGTCATGTTACAGATACCGTACGAAAAGGTATAGTGGATGTTAACGGCATTGATCAACATCTTTTACTTCTTGGTTTTGTTGCTAGCCTTCTTGCTGCTGCTATTTGGGTGACGCTTTCTACTTGGAAGGAAATGCCTATTTCAACAACACATTCAATAATAGGAGCGCTAGTAGGATTTGGACTCATAGCAGGCGGGACCTCCTCTGTTCTTTGGGGAAAAGTTGGGGAGGTTGTAACAAGTTGGGTTCTTTCACCAATTGCAGGATGTATTATTGCATTCTTAGTTTTTAAGATAATTGTTAAGACCATTTTTGCAAAAGAGAAACCAGTACAAGCAGCAAAGGTTGTTGGACCAATAATCTTTGGTTTTACCGCTCTTTTGATTGTTTCTTCGTTATTTTTAAAAACTTCTCTTAGTAAGAATTATGGCATGACTGATACAGATGGAATCATTATTGCTGTATTTGCTGCCGTTATAGTTGCAATAATTGGAATTCTTGCCCTTAGAAAAATTGAAGAAAAAGGTCCAGAGGATTATGCTACGGTTGAAAGTATTTTTAGAAAACTTCAGGTCGGTACCTCTTGTTATGTAGCTTTTGCACATGGTGCAAACGATGTTGCAAATGCAATTGGGCCTGTTGCATCAATCATACCCCTTGCTCAGGGTCTAGGAATCGCAGATAAAGTTGAGGTACCATATTGGCTTTTATTCCTTGGAGGTCTCGGTATAGCTGTAGGATGTATGACTTGGGGGCGCCGTGTTATGAGAACTGTTGGAAAACGTATTACAAGTTTGACCAATACCCGTGGATTTTCAGTTGATTTTGGGGCAGCAACAACAGTATTAGTTGCATCCAAACTGGGTCTCCCAATATCTACATCTCATACAGTCGTTGGTGCCGTGATTGGTGTTGGTTTGGCTAGAGGTCTTGAAGCCATTGATTTAAGTGTTATTAAAAAGATTGTTGTATCATGGGTATTGACGTTGCCAATAGCCGCAGGTACTTCAATAGCAATATTTTTAATATTGAGAACAATAGCGGGTTAGGGAGAATAAAAAAATGGTTAAAAAAAAGGATCATTTTAGAGCGCCTGTACAAGACACATTTAGAAGGAAATCACCATTCAATCAGCTACTAGAACATATGGGAAAAGTTAGAGAATGTATTGATATCCTTGAAGGAGGGATTACTAAATACTATAAAGGAGAATACAAAAATTTTTCAGAACTTACAAAAAAAGTTTCAAAACTTGAACATGAAGCAGATCTTATTAAAGGAAACTTGCGCAATCATCTTCCAAACTCACTTTTTATGCCAGTTGACAAAGGAAAATTCTTATGGGCACTCCGTGAACAAGATGCAATACTTGATCATGCAGAAAACCTTGCACATATGCTGGATATGCGTCGTACCAAAATTCCAAAAGAGTTACAGAATGTTTTTATTGATCATGCCAAACTAGTTAAAAAAACAGTAAAAGCCATGGAGAATGCAGTTGGAAACATCCGAGATTTAGTTGAAACCAGTTTTGTAAAACGTGAACGCGAGCAGACAAAAGAGTATATTTACAAGGTTCATGAATATGAATATAAAGCAGATAAAAAGAAATATGAAATAACAAAGGGCATTTACAAATTAGAAAAGAAGCTTGACCCAATGGACGTTTATCATCTCCTCAAAATAGCAGACTGGGTTGACGATATAGCGGATCATGCTGAAAACGTTGCAGATTGGTTAAGAGCAATGATAGCAAAATAACTTTATAGCTGCTTTATAACTTTTATAACTTATATATAAATTTTTAAATTACAGTTTTTATTTTTCTTATCTAGTTACATACATGATTTTAAGGTAGTTTTAGTTTAAAATTTAAGAATTTATTTGAAAAATGCGGTTCTGTCTTTTTAGCTTTTTTGTCATAATAACACAAAAAATTTAAATAATATAATTTCCAAAGTATATCTTTATAAGGTGGTGAATGGTGAGACATTTAGTAAAAAAAATAGTAGTATTGGTAGCTGTTTTTTCTGCGATATTAATTCTACTACCTAATTGTTCGGCTTTTTTTACTACAAATACAAAGTTTAGTAGAATACCAACTAATCAAAATCCATCAACAACAGAGTCTGAAAATATACGCTGGATAGATGGTAAAAACAACTATGATGTGGAGGCAAATGGCTATTTTTTTGCCAGCTATGCAAATGACGATGAAGAAATGGACAAGAAAACATTTGATAGCTTGAGAAGTTTTTTTAAGGGTTGCAAAGATTCAAAAGATTTCTATGATAGAATGCAACTTAAAGTCAAAGATGCAGGAAGAAATCAAAGTTTGCCAGCACTCTCAATGAACAAGATTAGACTTTCAGAAATTGTCAATGTTGTGTTATCTGGTTCACATTCTCTATGGTGCCATCAACAGGCAATTTTACTCGCAGGAGGGATTAAAGCAATATTTTCTTATTATAACGAAAGTAAAGGCAAGTGCTTTTTAGATGATGCTTTTTCTGCCTTTGATCTCTGTTTTTATAGAAGTTATGATACAACCTTTACACAACCATGGTTTCCATGGAGATCTCACATACAAATTGTAGTTTGGGAATGGAATGGCGATGCATCCAGATATATAGAAATTGACACATGGGAAGACGAATATGAAAAATATGATACAATCCCTACATCATATAAATATAATTCAAAAATTAAAACTGAGACATTTGCTACTGATAACGATTTTAATGAGTATGACCTGAAAGGAACTACAAATGTTGGTACGATGTCCATTACTCCATACATAGAACCTGCTTCAACACCAGTTTCTTTAACGACAGACACTAGTACAGTTTTATTGAACCACTGATTTTAAAACTTTTTATTTTTGTACTAAACTTTTAAATTAGGGTTTTTGTTTTTCCTTAGTTAGTTGCAGGGGTAGCCAAGCCTGGTCAAAGGCGATAGACTCAAGATCTATTCCTGTAGAGGTTCGCGGGTTCAAATCCCTCCCCCTGCACTAATATTAGATGGGTTCGAAAATATGAATGATATAATAAAAAATAGTAGAAAAATAATGGGTCAAAAATGAATTTGATAGAACTATTCCTTGCGATATTCATTCCTTTATTCATTATAGTAAATCCTTCATCAACATTAGCATTATTCTCAGCAATAACAAGCAAGTATACTAAAAAAGAAAGAAGAACAACAGCAAAGAACGCGGTAAGATACGCAGCAATACTTTTGATTATTTTTGCAATAGCGGGATCTAGCATATTATCGTATCTACAAATTGAGATATATTCCTTGAGAATTGCCGGTGGAATTTTATTGGCATTTGTTGGATTGGATATGGTTAGACGTGGAGAACAATTTGGAGAAAGTCAACCAAATAAGGAGCAAAAAACAGATTTGGCGCTTGTGCCGTTAGCAATGCCTTCATTATCTGGTCCGGGGGCAATAACAGTTACAATTGTAAGTATGACAACCTTGCAAGCATGTCCTGAATTATTTTTACCTTCCTGGACGATATTATTAATCCTTGCAATACTTGCAATCATTCTTACAATGATTATTACCTATATCATCTTTTTAGGTTCAGACATTGTGATAAAAATTCTTGGAAAGAAAGGAATGGATGCATTTACAAGAGTAATGGGATTGTTAACAGTAGCAATAGCAATACAATTCACTCTCACAGGATTTCAAGATTGGATGTTGCAGATGGGTTTAATTTGAATAAAAATCATTCAAAAACTTTTATGCCATTAACATTCAATGGAAGGCCTATAGAATTTGCAATAGCGGTACATTTTGTACGCATCAAATATGCAATAGGTTTATAGTCTGTCTCTGAGAACGTTTCGTAATTTGCCATGCCTTTACAAATAATCAGATCTGCCTTCCCTAATGATTTTTCAAGTTCTTTTGGCAGCTTATTGAAATCAACGCCAACTGCAAAACATCCAGTGTTAAGTATCTCATCTACAACTTCATCAAATCCTAGAGAAACTGCATCCTCCATAGTTGCATCAGAAAGAATGTCGACGCCCTTTACAACAAGTGTTAAATGAATATTTGGATACGCTTTTTTAAGTTCCCTACACAGAATCTTGTCAAAGACTATTTCACCACAGTTATCTGTGAACAGTAATACACGTTTAGATTTTGATAACAATTTTTTTAATTTATCATAATCATCATAACCGAGCCCTTCTTTTACAGATTTGTCAAAAATATCTAGGAGCAACTCAGGTTTATTACTAGCGCCTTCTATTCCATAGTCCATCAAATTTCCAATAATGCTACACACCATACTAGTTTTCAAAGGATCTTCAGAATTTTTTATTAGTTTTTCAGCTCTTGGAGCAAGACTCTGGGCAATCTTATTGCTTGTTTCTTTAAGTTTCTTATAAGGGTCCTTGTCACCAAGTGTTTTGTAAGCAACCGTGTGGACCTTTGTAGCAATGCTTGCACTGCAGATATTTGGATCATAAAGTTTAGCTAGTTCCTCAGTAGCGTTCTTTATTGTTTTAGAAATAATTTCTTGATTATCTGTACTTTGTTTTGCCTCAAAGATAATACGTTTCAGTAAACAAGGTACACATTCAGTTTGAATTTTCATAACAAAGCCTGCATACAAAAAGGGGTATTATAGTGTTACTCAGAGAGTTTTTTAACAAGATACACTCCTTTATCCTTAAAGCCGAGCTTTCGATAATATTCCTTAACTCCAACCCCGCTTAGCACAAAGAGGTATTTTTTATCAAATTCTTCAAGACAGATGCGTTCTGCTTCATCAATTAACTCTTTTCCATAACCTCTGTGTTGAATACCCGTTTTGGATCTTTTACCCAGACCTATTTCACGCCCCACAACTTTTAGTTCTCGAATGATCATACATGGGTTTTTAAGCTCAGACCTGTAAGAATTTTCAATATCTCGAAGCCTTAAATATCCAATAAGAGCATCATGATTCTGTTCAACTAATGAAATAAAGACCTCTTCGCTTTCACTTGCATCATAATACCCGCAGCTTAGACCGATATCCTCTTCGTTTATCTCAATATCTTGCTCTAATGACATATGTCCAATTTCACGACATCGTATGCATCTACACTTTTGACCGCGTTTTTTCATTTCTTCGTCAACAAATTGCCTAAGATTGCTTTTATCAACGCCTGCATCAATGTATTGCGATGGAACATCTCGTTGTATACGTTGAATGCGGACCCACTCTGGAACATAAGTCTTTATCTCAGCAATAAGTTTGGATGCTTCTTCAGTAGTCAATGGTTTGTAATCGCCTTTCTTCCACATATCATATAGTTTTGTACCTTTGATTGTTAAAGTTGGATATATTTTGAGCATATCTGGTTTGAAATCATTATTTTCAAAGATTGTAATAAATGACTCAATATCGCGCTCAGTATCTGATCCAGGCAGACCAGGCATCATATGATAACAAACCTTGAAACCAGCGTCTTTTGCAATACGTGTGGCGAGGATTGAATCAACAACAGTATGTCCTCGTTTCATAATAGTTAAAAGATCATCAAAAACTGTTTGAATGCCTAACTCCACACGTGTAGCTCCTAAATCTAAAACTTGATCTGCATGCTGCAAACGGAACCAATCTGGTCTGGTTTCAACAGTTAAACCGATACAGCGAGAATCGGCTTTTTCATTAAGCTTTTTAGCATCTGCAAGAGATTTAGATTCTTTATTATTCATTGCATCAAAACAACGTTTTACAAACCACTCCTGATAATAAGGACCACGAGCAGTAAAAGTACCGCCCATGATGATAAAATCAATCTTGTCTATGGGATGGCCAATTGCTTTGAGTTGATCAAGACGATTTCTTGTCTGGAAAAATGGATCAAAATCATTTAATGACGCACGGAGAGCAGCGGGTTCATGACCAGTATAGCTTTGAGGAGTACCTGAAGCTGGACCACCTGGACAAGGGATGCACAAACCATGTGGACATTCCTCAGGCGAGGTCATAACAGCCACTATAGCAACACCAGAGATGGTGCGAGAAGATTTTTTTCTAAGAATAGAAACAAGGTTTTCGTGTTCCTCATCTGTAAAACCTTCAGGCAAATGAGCCAATATTTCGCTATCTTGAGGAACTGCATTTATTCTATACTTTTTACAAAGTCTAATTTTTGTTTTATGAAGCTCCTCCTTCGAATGAATCTCATCAGAAAGAATTAAATCGATAATCTCTGTGTAGAAGTCCATTGAAAAAGTATCATATCGTATCTAGATAAAAAGGTTTGTCAATTTAATAGAGATACTTGTACAATAAATTATTTATATATAAAGTAGTGAATTATAATTATGAATTTACAAAAAAATTACAGATTACTTCCAACTACAGTAATTTTTATATTATTATTACCGAATTTAAATATCACAGCAATTAGTGAATCCGCAACACAAACAGATTCTTATTGTTATGGTTTAATAGTTCCAATATCTGAAAATATTATCGATGACTATCAATGGCATTATACTCAATATATGATTAATGATTTTCTTAGATGTAATGTAACAGTTTATTGGGCTACAGAAAATTTTTCAGCATTATCTACAACCATGGAAAATAATGATTTTGATTTTCAGAAACATTACACAAGAGGATCTTTTATCATACCATTTACAGGAATTGCTGAAATTGATTCAAAGATAATTACTTTGGCATACGATTTTAATGAGACACATGAATTAGATAGACTGGAAAACACAGGTCCAAAACCATATAAACACTGTCATAGAATCAGTGATGACAAATGTGAAGTAATAACAGATTTTAATACAGTTGACACATATTTTTTATTGCAGCCGATAAACATTAATTCATATAAATTAATCGAACCAAGAATTGTACAACATAATGGAAAAGGATGTATTAGTTATCATAATCTTTTATTAAAACGCGGTTTTCTAAATACAGACTATTTGTCAGATGGAGAAATCAATAAAAAATTAAATAATGATGATTATAATGTTTTTCTCTGGCCGGGTGGAAACATTCCAAGTAATGGATTAAAAGGATTATTTTTCACCGCATTACATGTTAGAGACCAACAGGCAATACGAGACTTCATAGCAAATGGTGGAGGATATGTGGGATCATGTTATGGCGCGTATACCGTTTCTTGTGGTATGGTATTACCTTTTACTATATCTGCATATTATTTTAAAAATATTCCATCAGCGGGATGGTTATCATTATCAGATACATCAACCACTATTGCATTTCCATGCAGATACGCACAGTTAAAAGAGAAGATCATAAATTCAAGTCATCCTGTAACATTTGGAATATCTGGAGATACAGTACATACAAGCTGGGAAGGAGGTCCAGTTTTTAATTATATAGGTGAAAACACAGAGGTGATTGCTGAAATAATAGATGCAAATGGATTTCAAGGTAACTTTTCATTTATACCATTAACACTTAGGGAAAAATGGATTGAATACACCGTGGGCAAAGCAAGCTGGATCAGTTCTAAATATGGTAAAGGAAAAATAATAGCATTTGGCCCACATCCCGAAAAACGTTATCCTGTGCTTGAAAACGCATTATTTTATACAACTGGAAAAAAACAAAGGACAGAAACGATAAATTCACACAATTTCTCATTTATTGAAAAAATTTATACCATAACAAATAATATAACAATATCAAAAAATCAATCCAAGGATTTCTGTGAATTAAGAGACATAATAACCAAAATCCATAATCACAATATTAGTATTTTATTAAATAATATTAAAGAAAATCTTTCCAATAATCCTCCTAAAATACTAATATCTAATGGTAAATTTCCAGATGGATATTCTGCTATTTATCTTTTTCACGAAGAAACAAATGATTTAATTAATGCATTCACAAACTTTGATTATGTTTATGAGTTATTAGAAAATCTTGAAACTTCATCCAACGAAAAACAAAAAATTGAACAATATAAATCAGATATGAAAAATTTATTAGGTAAAATTGAAAAAATTAAATTGGAGCAAAAAGTATATCTTGAAAAATTCAATAATTTAGTTAATAACTTAGATTCTTTAATTTGTAAAATCCAATTAATTATTTTATGCCAAAAAATGAGAAATCGTTATGATTATTCCGATTCAATATTTACAGAAATTTATAAAATGCGTTTTAAAACCTTGCAGCTTTTAAGACAATCATGGTATCAGTACGAAACATTAGTAGCACTAAGTAACTAATTTTTACAAACCTTTTTTAAACTATTATACATTCTACGCCAAAAATTAAAGGAGTAAAAATTTTGGATATAATAAAAACAAACGACTTAACAAAAAAATTCGGCAATCTAATAGCAGTAGATGATATCACATTTTCAGTTAAAGAAGGAGAAATTTTTGGATTTCTTGGACCAAACGGAGCTGGTAAAACAACAACAATCAAGATGTTAACGACATTACTAAATCCAACTGGTGGAACTGCAACAATCGCGAATTACGATATTAAAAAACAGAGAAATGAGGTAAGAAAGAATATTGGTGTTGTATTTCAAGAGCCAGCTTTAGATCCTGAATTAACTGGAGAAGAAAACCTTGAGTATCACGCAAGAATGTATGGATTAAGCAAAGAAAAACGTAAATCAAGGATATCTGATGTTTTAAAACTAGTTGATCTTGAAGATAAAAGAAAGGTTCTTGTAAAAAAATACTCTGGTGGAATGAAAAGAAGGCTTGAAATCGCTAGAGGACTGATGCATTATCCAACTGTACTTTTCTTAGATGAGCCTACTTTAGGATTAGATGCCCAAACAAGAAGGGCCATATGGGCATATATCAAAAAAATGAATAAAGAAGAGAATACGACAATCTTCTTGACCACACACTACATGGATGAAGCAGAATATCTTTGTAATCGTATAGGAATTATTGATCACGGTAAAATCTTAGTGATTGACAAAATACTAAATCTGAAAAACTCAGTAGGAAAAGATGTCATTACCTTCTCAAGCTCGGATGATGATGAATTAATAAGGATTTTTGAAGCAGAAAAATGGATTGAGAAGATCAAAAAACATGATGATTTTGTTACTCTGGGAGTAGAGAAAGGAGATGAAAAAATACCAACGATTATCGAAATTGCGCAAAAACACAAAATAAAAATTGAGTCAATAAGTGTAAGAAAACCAACACTGGACGACGTATTTTTATCTTACACAGGTAGAACAATAAGAGACCAAGAAGGGCAAAATAATTCAAAGGCAAATATCCCGCCAAGATTTAGGAGAGGGCATTGAAATGAACACGAATGAATTTCAAGCGATTTATGTAATGTGGCTAAGACAAATGAAGCATTTCTTAAGGTTTAAAACAAGGATTGTGACAATGATAGTGCAGCCACTTTTCTTTTTAATTTTATTAGGCTCAGGATTCAGACAGGCAACTTTTTCAAGTCTTGGGGATGTAGAGTACTTTCATTTTCTAGCACCTGGAATCGTTGCTATGGCAATCCTCTTTTCATCCATGTTTACTGGAGTTTCTGTATTGTGGGATAAACAATTTGGATTCTTACAAGAGGTCCTTGTTGCACCTGTTAATCGATTTTCAATAATCATAGGGCGAACATTGGGAGGGGCTACAACTGCCCTGGTACAAGGGTTCATAATACTTTTCATAGCAATTGCAATGGGCGTACCAATTGCCAGTGAAATTGGGATTATTACGGCAATAATATTCATGGTGTTAATCTCATTTACCTCTGTAGGATTTGGTTTAATCTTGGCATCAAAAATGAACGATTTTCAATCTTTTCCACTGATTATGAACATACTAATTATGCCTTTACTCTTCATATCATCAGCATTTTTCCCAGTGGCTGGAGATAAAACACTTCAAACAATAGCATATGCAAACCCTTTATTTTATATGGTAGACGGTCTTCGCGGGAGTCTGATAGGCACGGCAAATGTACTGCCAATATGGGTTAGTTTTTCAGTAGTATTTGTAATATGTATTATCATGATGGCACTGGGTAGCTATCTATTTAGCAAAAGTGAAGTTTAATTCCATTTGTTACAAAAATTGAAAGTTTTTAACATGTTCTTAAGAGAGCATGCAACAGTTACAGGACCTACTCCACCGGGAACGGGTGTGATTTTTCCTGCAACGTCCTTAACAGAATCAAAATCAACATCACCACATATTCCAGTTTTGGTCTTTACAATTCCAACATCCAAGACAAAAGCACCTCTCTTAACATGATCTTTTGTAATTAAATTTGGAACTCCTGCAGCAGTTACAATTATGTCTGCATTTTTAGAATAAGTTTTTAAATCCTTTGTAAAGACATGGCAAACAGATACTGAGCAGTTTCTGTTCAAAAACAATGCTGTTAAAGGCTTACCAACTATGTTGCTGTGATTGATAATCAGCACATCCTTTCCTTCGTATTTTGTTTTTTCATAATCTAGAATTGTTAAAACAGACAATGGGGTAATTGGCACTATTCTCTCTTCTCCCAAAAGAGTTTTACCCAGATTTTCAGGATGCAAGCCTTCAACATCTTTTTTTGGGTGAACGGCACTTATTAATTTATCAAAAGAGAGTTTTTTCGGCAAAGGCATTTGTATTAAAATCCCATGAACATCATCATCTTTGTTCAAATGCTCGATAGCATCTATTACCTTATTCTCAGTTGCAGTTACAGAAAGATCAACATGGCAAGAAAAAATACCTACTTCTTCACATGCTTTATCCCTGAGACGAAGATAAAGATCTGATTCAGGTTTTTTACCTACTCTTATTGTTGCAATGTTTGGTACAAAATGATGCTTGTTTTTTATCTCTTCGACTTCTTTTGCTATCTCTTCTCTGATCTCTTTCGCTATCCAACGCCCATCTATAACTTTGGCCACTATATCACTCGAATTATGTTAATTAAAAAGCAAATATAAGACTATGGTTTTTGTCCGATTGCATAAAATTGAGGGAAAAAGTTCAATTGAACGCCCTCATCAAGAGATTTTAGATATTCATATTCCCACTTATCAATCTCTTTTTCTGACAAACCTGCGTCTTTTAATGCCTTTACATAAAAATCTCTAGCGTGAAGATAATAAGATTTGTCTTCTTCACAACTCCAGATACGTGTGTTTCCAATTCCAACTTTGGTTCTTAATCCTGCTCGAACAAACAACAAACGGAGTTTTCTACCAATGTGTGGATCTCCGCCACGTTTCTTAATCGCCTCTCCAGCAAATATTGAATCAACCTTAGGATGTTCTGGCCAATGTAATTTGCCCCCATAATCTGGTTCAAGCGATGCCAAAACCTTACCTCCAGGTTTTGTAACACGTGCCATTTCATTCACAACTCTCTGAGGATCATCGGCCCACATTAAGACTAAATTACACGTAACAATATCAAAGGTATTGTCATCAAAAGGAAGATCTTCTGCATTGCAAACCTTTAGCTCTACGTTGCTATAATCCTTTAAAATATCTTTTGCCACATTTATCATGTCCTCTGAGCCATCAACTGCAACAACCTTACCTTTTGTCAATCTTGCAATATCTCTTGTTACTATCCCAGAGCCGCAACCTACATCCAGAACCAAGCTTGTGTCTTTTAAACCGACTTCAAGATAGAGAGGGAGTCTCTCTTCAGCTGTTTCAAGTGCCTGAAGCTCGAGTTTTTTTATGAATGTCTTAAAATCATCTTTTGATCTCTTATGAAAGTCTAGATCCTCTTTTGTTTTCATGAATTAAAACAGGAATATTAATCCATTTAGTATAAATCTTTCTTTTCGCAGAAATCTTTAAAAGTTATTTATTTATCCTCCATTTATAAAGGAGTGCGGGTGCCTGTGAGAAGAAAGTTGCTAACAATTCTTATTGGGATTTTGCTTATTACTGTATCTTTAATTTCGGGCTGTGTAACTAATGAAAAAAATACAAACCAAAACCCAAATAACAATACTACTAACAACGACGAGAACGATAATAAGACTACCAATCAAACTGAAGAGAAAAATACATCTGTGCCTGTTTATACGGGATCAACCAATATTGCTCTCATGTCCAATGCTTCTATTTGGGCAGACATGAATGTTAGTACCTCTCTTAATAAATCAACATATGTCTCAAATGATTCTGTTGAAGATATCTACAACTTTTATGACGGTTGGATTAAGACCAATACTCAAGGATGGGTAATTAAAAGAGAAGGGGTTTTTACTGATCCTGAAACAATAAATATTACAAGTGCATATTTAAAATTTCAGAAAAATGATGAGGGGCTTTTTATATTTATTATAAAAAATGAGAGTATCACGTCCTTAGATAATTCGATATTAGGCATTATCCAGGGAAATTGGACGCTTATCTCCCTCTGCAATCTACCATAAGCAGATACATGAGCGGTTCTCACTCACAGATATGGCTTTATAAACATGGTTTATTTTAAATAAAAAGATTTTATTTCCTATCTTAAATGAAGGTTGTTTTACAGGTTGCATTGGATCTCCTAAATGCACATAGAGCATTAGCAATAGCAAAAGATTCAGTTAAAGGCGGGGTTGATTGGTTAGAAGCAGGAACCCCTTTAATCAAAAGTGAAGGCATGGATATTGTAAGAAAACTCAAGGATATCTTTCCAGATAAAACCATTGTTGCAGATATGAAAACAATGGATACCGGTGCTTTTGAAACAGAAATGGCGTCTAAAGCAGGTGCAGACATTGTAGTAATTCTTGCTGCGGCAGATGACAGCACAATAAAAGATGCTCTGAAATCTGCAAGAAAATATGGATCAAAGATAATGGTTGATCTTATAGGGGTTAAAGATAAGGTTAAACGTGCCGAAGAGTTAGAAAAAATAGGCATAAATTATCTTTGCATACATATTGGCATAGATGAACAGATGATTGGCAAAAATCCACTTAAAACACTAAATTCTATCGCAAAAAAGACAAGTATTCCCGTTGCTGTAGCAGGTGGGATTAATAGTGAAACAGTAGCAGACATTGTCAAAGCTGGTGCTAGTATTATAATAGTTGGAGGTGCAATAACTAAAGCCAAAGACGTAGAAAAAGCAACTAGACAAATCAAGAAGGCAATCTCTGAAAAAAAAGTTGTAAAAACAGAGCTTTTCAAAAAATATGACAAAACACAACTCAGGGAAGCTTTTTCTTTAGTTTCAACACCAAACATCTCCGATGCCATGCATAAACAAGGTGCAATGGAAGATATTAGACCTGCAAAATTAGGTTATCATATGGTTGGTAAAGCACTAACAGTTAGAACTATTGACGGGGATTGGGCTAAACCTATTGAAGCCATTGACAAAGCAGAAAAAGAAGATGTCATAGTTATAGATGTCAATGGCGGTAAAACAGTTGTATGGGGGGAGCTTGCAACATGGAGTGCTAAGATAAAGGGTCTTTCAGGGGTTGTCATTGATGGAGCCATCAGGGATCTTGATGACATTGTAAAAATAGAGTTTCCAGTATTTTCAAAACATGTTGCGCCTAATGCAGGGGAGCCAAAAGGATTAGGTGAAATAGGTGCGGAAATTAAATGTGGGAATCAAACTGTTAGAACCGGTGATTGGATAATTGGAGATGATTCTGGTGTAGTAGTTGTCCCACAGGAAATCGCACAAGAAATTGCCAATCGTGCATTAGATGTCAAAGAACATGAAAACAGGATTAGAGAAGAAATTAAAAGTGGCGGGTCACTTGGGACTGTTGTAAAGGTAAAGAAGTGGGAGAAAAAAATTGGATGAAAAAGGTAGTCTTTTTTACAGACATCTCAAAATTAGGCGAAGCCTTAGAAAATTTTAGCATCGAATCATTTTCAGGGAAAAAGTATCCACTAAAACTTCATATGGGTGAAACTGGAAATAAGTACTTTGTAAAAGCCGATTTTGTTAAAGTAGTAGTTGAAGAACTTAAGAAAAGAGGAGGCGGACCTTTCCTTCACGATACTACTGTTGCCTATCCTGGTCTGCGCCATTATAAAAAAGGATATCAAAAGGTTGCAAGACTGCATGGTTTTAAGAAAATTGGAGTAAGTGTTGTAATAGATGACACGGGAACCAATGTAAAAATTGAAGGCAGGGAATATGAAGTAGCAGAGCACATTCATAATTCAACTCATATTTTTGGTTTGTCCCACGTAAAAGGGCATATCGCAACAGGCATGGGTGGTGCCATCAAGAACTTCGGAATGGGTGGCGTCACAAAAGAAACAAAAAGATCCATGCATCGTGCTGCAAGACCCATATATCAAAAAGATAAATGTATACATTGTGGCATTTGCGCAGAAGTTTGTCCTTTTGAAGCTATAACTGTTGATAAAAATAATTGGAAGTTGAATAAAAGAAAATGCTTTGGTTGTGGCGTATGTGTAGAAAACTGTAAAACAGGTGGCATTGCAAATGAAGACAAAGATTTTCCATACCTCCTTTCGTGCGCGGCAAAAGCATGTGTCCATGATAAAAATGTGATTTACTTGAATGATGTAAATAGGATTGCAAAAAGTTGTGATTGCGATCCGCTTGCAGGACCAATAATATGTCCAGACATAGGATTCTTGCTTTCAGATGATCCGGTGGCTATTGATAAGGCATCATTAGATTTAGTAAACAAAGTTAAACCTGACGTCTTTAAAAAACACAACAAAGTTGATCCAGAAAGACAAATAAAATATGGGGAGGAGATCGGACTTGGATCTGCCTCTTACCAACTAGTTGAGATTTAATTTATTTTTTCAATAACGGTTTTCCTATTGGCAATATTATTCTACCAAATGAATCATTGATTACCTCAGCCATGGCTAGGTAAATAGCACTGAAACCGCAGATTATTCCTTCTATTCCTATCCATCCGCCACTTATTATGCCCCAATCTTTTAAGGCTAGCAAGTAGAAGAGTACAAATAGTGTAGAGAATATCAATGACAGTGCTAGATTCTTTCTTAAGGTACCAACGAACATCATCATGGTGAAGAATCCCCACATAAACAGATACCAGCCCATGAAAGTCTCACTTGGACCCTGAACTCCTACAATATCTGGTAGAATCAACAAAAATACCAAAGACATCCAAAACAATCCATAAGAGGTAAAGGCTGTTACACCAAAGGTGTTTCCCTTACGGAATTCAAGTATTCCAGCTATTAATTGAGCAAGACCACCATAAAAAATACCCATTGCCAATATCATCGTGTTTAATCCAAAGGTTGCAGCATCATTTGGGTATGTATTATGTATGTTCAATAGAACGGTGGTCATACCGAAACCCATCAGTCCAAGTGGTGCGGGGTTTGCCAATATGCTTTCTTTTTCAACCATATTTAAGTGTCACCGGCCGGCTGAATAAGCAACGAATATTTTAATCTATCGAGAAAAAAAAGCTTTATTCTTTCAATTCAAGGTAGAAGCCATCAAAAGACAAAATAATACTATCTTTACCCTTTACATGCGCTTCTTTTTCAATTTTCAAATAACCATCTTGTATCAGGCTGATATTTTTATCAGATTTTATATCTGGGACATCTGAAATTTTGATATCTCCATCTTTTTCAATTTTCTTGATAATTTCTTTTTGATTTTTATTTAGCCATTGGATGACTTTTTTAGCATCTGCTTTGAAATCTGGACCTATTTTAGCATAAATAGGCATAATCTTTGTTATTTTTTCTTCAGTAGAAGGCATGCCCTCCATAAATTTATGATTTTCAGGATATTTTAATGTAGATTTGATTATGGATTCATTTGGTTTGATTTGAGAAATAACTTTTTTTGACGCATATGTGGCAATACTTTCTACAGGAGCATTTAAAGGGATTCCTTGTTCGCTTTTCCATGATCTAACTTGGGAGATGTAATTTTTAACAAATTCACCAGCTTTTTCTTTTTCATCATCTATAAGCAGTGGCTCAGGCCACGAAGAAATATGTATGCTTTTATCTCCTTCAAACTGTGCATAGTGGTTCTGATAAAGCTCCTCAGTTATATGTGGGAAAAACGGTGCGAAGAGTTTTAATGTGCCAATACCAAGCGTATAAAGCGTATATTTGATGCTATCTATGTTCTTCTTCTCATAAATTGAAGATTTAATCATCTCGATATAATGATCCGCCAATTCATGCCAAAGGAAATACTCCACATCCTTCATTGTCTGGCTATAGTCAAATTCATCCATCTGTTTTGTACATTTTTTAATAAGTTTGCTGTACTTTGTTAATATCCATTTATCGATGTCAATTAATTCTACTTTCTTGGGCCTTTCATCTTTGATAACATTAGCAATAAATTGTTGTACATTCCATATTTTTCTAAGTAACTTTACACCACGTACAACATCTTTAGTTCTAAATGGATTGTCTACTCCCAAAGCACAGCTAGCAGCATAGCTTCTAAAGGCATCAGCCCCATATTTTTTTATTACTTCAATTGGATCAATAACATTTCCAAGGCTTGCATGCATTGGGGTTCCATCTTCAGATAGAATAAAGCCCCCCATCATCATATTTTCAAAAGGTTTTTCACCAGTAATTAGCGAACAGCGAAGAATTGTGTAAAACGCCCAAGTACGAATTATATCATGAGCCTGTGGTCTTAAACTCATGGGATACAGCTTCTTGAATCTCTTATCATCTCTATTCCAAAATGTATTGTACAATGGTGAAATACTGGAATCCATCCAAGTATCAAACACATCTTCATTACCTATTAATTTTCCACCACATTTAGGGCATTTATCAACAGGTGGTTTGTCAATGGTTGGATCAACATAGCAATCTTCTTTTCTGGCTAAAACTACTTCACCACACTTTTCACATTCCCATAAAGGAATTGGTGTTGCAAAGTAACGTTGACGAGAGATAACCCAGTCCCACTCAAGGGAATTAACCCAATCCTCAAGTCGTATTTTCATGAACTCTGGATACCAGTTCATCTCATCGCTTTTCTCGAGAACCATCTTTTTGAAATCTGTTGTTTTCAAAAACCATTGCTCTGCATTTATAAATTCAACAGGCGTCTTACAACGCCAACATGATCCCACACTTTGATCTAGCGGTTCTTGTTTAATTAGGATATTTTCATTCTTTAGATCATTGATAACTGCCTTACGAGCATCCACTATCTTCATTCCTTTGTATTTACCACATATGTCAGTCATGCGCCCTTCTTCATCAATGCTCATTTCTATAGGCAACTTATACTTGAAAACCCAATTCAAATCTTCTTTATCACCAACTGTACAAATCATTACTATGCCAGAACCAAAGTCTGGGTCAACTGCATCGTCTTCGACAATTTTTACTTCTTTATTAAACAAAGGGACAATTAGGGTTTGATCAACCAGCCACGGAGCGCGCTCGTCAGTAGGGTGGACAGCCACAATCTGACAGGATGGGAGCATCTCAGGGCGGGTTGTAGCAATTTCAGCATAAACGCCTTTCTCATCTTTTCCAATAGAATGATACTTTAGCAGTTGTTCTGGTTGTTTATCTTTAAAATAAAATTTAATTGTATTTAGCTTGGTTTTTCTATCTGTGTAAGTTACCTCTGCATCGGCCATGGCAGTCATACAGCGGGGACACCAATTTACTGGGAATTTTCCCTTGTAGATCAATCCTTTATTATACAATTCAATGAAGCTAATCTGAGTAATACGTCGGTAGTATTCTGCATCTGTTTGGTAGTAAACGGTAGGGTCCATACTTTCCCCAAGAAGGAGAAACTGATCAGTCATAGTCTTGATGTTTTTATTTGCAAATTCAGAGCAAAGCTTTGTAAATTTATGGCGATCTATGTCTTTTCTAGTAATGCCTAATTGACGTTCTACACGCTCCTCAATAGGAATGCCGTTTACATCAAAACATAATGGAAAAAATACCTCATAACCACGCATGCGTTTGTAACGTGCTGCAAAATCTATATGGGTATAATGAACGGCATGACCAGCATGTAGAGGGCCAGAAGCATATCTGGGTGGGACATCAATACTATACGGCTTTTTCTTGCTGTTAAAATCGAAATGATATATCTTCATTTCCTGCCATTTCTTTTGCCATTTCTTTTCAAAAGCTTTCTGATCATATTGTGCCATTCAAAACAGGTCAAAGGATATTTCTTTATAAATTATATGGTTATTTATCAGCCGAACCATAATACATGTCCTCTTTCCAAAGAAGGGAAAGAATGACTGTTAAAAACAAACTGATAGACAAAATACCAATAGTAAAAAACATATTCTGTAACAAACCAATTCTCAAAATCAGTACTATGCCCAAAGAAAGGATCATAAGACCAGAAAATAGTTTTAGAAGTTGTCCCTGAAATTCACTAAGTTTCCATCGACCGAGAGTCATAATAACAATTAATACGATTATCAAGAGAGGTATAATGTAAATAACATTGTAAAAAAACAGATACAGGTAAGTTTCAAAAGAACTTAGATTAAACAATGGAAGAATAGTTCCTGTATAAACCAACGGAAGGCCAAGCGAGCATAACAATTCAACTGTGTTTGCACTTACTGCAAAAATTATTGTGGCAGCAATCAGAGAAGGGAGCGATGATATTTTAACAATGGTTCTCATCTGTTTATAAAGTTTAGATTTTTGACTTTCAGGGATGCTTGCCGACACGCCCTTCTTAAAGTAAAAGAAATCCTTGATATTTAAAATACCAAACAGTATTGCTACAGTACCAGCAACAATAGCCAAAATTGATGAATCCAACGAGTCTTTAATTTCAGATATTAACAGCATCAAAAGGAAATAAATAAACCCGGAGAAGAATATGAATATCCCACCAACTAACAACATTCTTTTTCTAGAGCCAGTGTGAAGCAACATGCTTAGAAGGAATAATAAAATAAAAAATGAACATGGATTTACACTATCTGCTGCTGCTAAAATTATTGTTATAACTGGTAAAGAATATTTTGAATAATCTACAGAGCCAAAAATAGTTGAAATCTTTGTACCAGATGCATTTACCGAGACATTCTGCGAATAATTACCTGAAAGATGATATTCAATTTCGTTTTTAAGGTTTTTATAAGTTAAATCCAGAATTCGATATTCAAATCGATCGGCATCACCAAATTCCTCTGTATCTAAAAGAGTTATTGACTTTTTATAAAGTTTGCTAGTTGAATTTACAGAAGTGTTTTTTAAAACGACAGAAGGGATTGTTTTGAACTGGTACGCCCGCCATTCCTTTCTATAATCATCATTAGTTACCGGTTTTCGAGTTATTGTGACATTTTGATTATTTGCATAATCGTCCTCAATTTTTTCAATAGTCGGTTTAATTGATTCACAAGCAGGGCACCCATCTTCATAATAAAATTCAAGAACTATCTTTCCTGCTTCACCTGTTGTTTCATTTGTAGATGGCCCAGAATGCATTGCTAGAATCGATAAAGAAACTATATAAACTAAAATAATCAACAATGAAATAAACTTATATTTATTCATCTGTGCAAACATCCTCTAGCTTAACATCTGTGAAGTTTTGTTTCGTATATAAGTTTTTAGTTAAAAAGATAGATAAAATGATTTTTTACTCTAAGGGGGCAATAAAAAGTATAGGGAATGTTACATTACCGGCTTTCAATTAATTTCTTTAGTTGATCGAGATCGTTTTGAATGGACTGGACTTCTTTCATCTTTTCTTGTTCAAAAGTTTTTATAATTTCGTCTATTGGATGTGACAAACTATAGATGTGAACTGGACGGCCTTTACCTTTCTTCCTAAGATCTCGTTTTTTAATCCATCCTCTTCTTTGTAACTCTTGCATTGCAACGCTAACCTCTGGTTGCCTAAGATTTGCTTGATGTTCAATCTCTGCTGATCTGCATTCCTCGCAATGTGAAATATATAGAAGAGTTTTTGCTAGATTTTTTGGCATCCCCAACTCCGAAAAAATCTTTACTACCTTGTCATCCTGTGAATTTAATTTATAAGGCTTATTTTTTACCATCAATATCAACTCAAATATTATATTTTTGTATGTATATAAGTTAAATGTTTATAAATCTTTTTATTTTATATAAAAGAATATATTTTAGTTTGGTATTTTGATCTAAAAATTTAATCTAAAAATCCAAGTGCTTCTTCTATGCGCCCCATCTCGATTCCGGTAGTAGAATCCCCTATTATTGCTCCCTTTGTATTGGCAACAATACCGCTACCAATAACAGGAGAACCGTGGTTAACTGTTCCAATCATTACAGGTACTTGAAATACCTTTTCCAAAATTCTTTTTTCATCATCTGTGACTTTGGGATGACAGAGAAGCCCTTTGTTAGTAACAACAGCAGACATACCAACCGTTTTTAATGAGCTAATGGTGCCTTTGTATATAGGAACCTCAAAAATATCCTTAATTTCTTTTATTGTTTTTTCTTTAAAATCTGGATGAACTAAAGCCCCGTAATCATTTACAAGAATATCATTTCCAGCTGCATTAATCTTATCCCCTATAACACATACATTAAGATCGTTTTCTTCAACAATTTTTAGTGAATCTTTATCAATAAAATCACAAACTACCGCTCCTGTAGAGTTTATACTTAAAAGAGAGCCAATAACTGATGCATCAGCAATGCTTAATTCAACAACCTTTACTTCAAGAATTTTACTGATATTCTTCCTCTGTTTTTTGGACAAACCCTTCTGTATAAAAGCAACAGCATCATTAGTTCTACAAAAAACACCTAAATTAGGATTTTCATTGAAATTCATTAATTCGAGGCGTGTTTTAACAGGCATTTGCAGCATCACCATTTATTACCGAAAATATTATATATTTCAATATATATTTCCAATTGGTTTTTAATATGAAGCGAAGATTGCGTGAAATAGGAGGGTCATACGCCATAACAATCCCGAAACAAGTATGTGATTTATATAGTTTTAAGCCAGGGGATCTATTAGAGATAGAACCTATAAACATGGGTGAATTAAGGTTAAAGAAAAAACTAACTGGCGATGCAAATACAAAAAAAGCAGAAAAAGCAGTGGAACGCATAATTACCAATTACGAAAATAAAAAAGCAATGGTGTAAAAAAATTATTTACTTTTTTTTGTAGTTGATTTCTTTTTTGTAGCTGTCTTCTTAGTAGTTGATTTTGTGGGTTTTTTAGCTTTTGTGGTTGGTTTTTTAGAGTTAACTTTTTGTTTTTTTTCTTTTTTACTTTCTGTCTTCTTTTTAGCAGATGCTTTTTTCTTGGGAGTTTCTTTTTCCTCTGTTTTTTCCTTATGCGCTTTCTTTTTCTTAATCTTTACTTCACCATCAGCAGTAGGTGCAATGTCATAATCCTCGGCACCAGCAACACCTTCCCCTTCTTCACTTTCAGCTTCCAGCTCTTCTTCTTTACGTAAAATCGGCTCTTTCTTTTCTTTTTCTTCTTTGAGAAGCTCACGGCGTGATTTTTTGAATTCAAGTTCAGGAAGATAGGCTTCAACGACGCCATCATCGAATTTTACTGCTTTAACACGGATTTTGCTTGGCATATTATACTTACCTTTTGACCAAAGAGCAGTATTTAAAGAATCGTCAATCCATACATTTTTTTCTTCTACTTTCATATGATGAGTAATGTAATTTTTTACTCTTTTGATGGCAGTTGGTGCTGCCTTCGAAGATTTGTAACCTATTTTCTTAAGTGGTATAACATAAATTCTTTCGATTTCTTCTGCCATGATTTATCATGCCCTTTTAAGTTTGTTTCTACGCCAGTGACGGGTTTTAGGATGACGTGTAAACCTTCTGTTAGTTTTAATCATAATCCATGCAGGAACACGTCTATTACTATTTGTAGCTTTATTTAATCGAATCTTTTTGCCCACTGTCTTGTGAGTTGACATTTTTAATTACCTTCTTTTAATTTTGATGTCTCTTTTCTTAGGAAGTATTTTTTGAAGCAGCATACGTAACTGCTCATCATTTATTTTATTTTTCAATTGCCCACTTTGAGCAACCATTATCAGCTGATTTTCGATTTGCTCAACAACTTCAGGACGAGCAATTTTAATCCGACCAAGACGCTCACGTGCATCTGCAGTCAATATTGAGCGCAGAATAGCTTTCTTTTGCTCTTCAAACTGTTTTTTTTGATTTTCTTGTTCTTCCAAAGATTCTTCTAATGCAGCTTGTTGCTGCATTTCCTGCAATTTCTTTTTTCTTAAATTTTCAAGTTCTTCGTCCATTTTATACAACTAATTATAAAACTTTAAAGTTTTAATATTTTTTTAATTCGGGATAATCATCAGCAATCTTTTTCATTACTTCATGCGCAGTATTATCTAGAAATGATCTACCTTTTGGTGTAAGAACACGACCTTTTCCTTTGATTTTTGTTACATACCCTCCTTGTTCTAATTGTTGAAGTGCTCTTCGCGTTATTGAACCACTTCCGCCACGTGCTTTATATGGTTTTGAGCCGCGATCTCTTTTGCCACCATACTTGGATCTAAGTCTTTCAACACCGATTTCATTCTTGACATAAATTTTGCGTAAAATTGAAGCACAGCGGATATGCCACCAGTTTTTTTCTTCAGGCGGGTTCTCTTTAGGTACACCAGTCCTTGAAAATATGTTGTTCTCAGGTAAGCTAATTGCTTTATCTTCCTGTAATTTTTTTGCAACTTCATCAATAAATTCCTTTGCAGGAACATCATGTACTATCGTCATATGACTAATACTCCTAATTATAAGATTGAATTGGGTTACGGTAATAATTGATTTGTTATATAAGTATAACGGAAGAAGTTTTTCTGTTTTATTTTATTGGAAATCTCATGATTTTTTTGCAATAAAAACAATGTGTGATAATCTTGTTCCGACTAATTCTAACAGTACATGACTCGCCTGGCAACATATATCGATAACAATGTTTGCAGTAACTTCTTTTAAATTTTTTTGGTATCGGAACAAGGGTCTTCATAGATATTCTTCTTGCTATCTCTACATATCTATTAGCTAAATTCAATCTGCCAGAGTGCGCAGATTTTTCAGCCATAATAAATAACTCTGAAATTCTTTGTTTAGCAATATTTTTTTGATTTTGTTTGCTTATGTTCCTTCTTTTTGACATATATCCTCATATAAAGATAATTATAATATGAAATCTAATTTAATATTATATGCCTAGAGCTATAACTTTAAAAACCAACCAAGTAATCAGTAGCATAATGAATGTATGCTTGATCCCTGCTACAATTTCGCCTTCTTCAAAAACTCCAGCAACTAAACCCATAAAAGCACCTTGAAAAAGTGCTGCTGTAAAAAAAGGCATCGCTACCTCTTTCACTTCAAGTCTTGCTAAACTAAAGCCTGCGGACCCAGTTGTTGTCTCAGGGGGATTATTGCTAACAATATTTGGTAACAATGTAACACATATTACTACAATTATCAAAAGGAAAACAAACATTCCAACATAAACTATTGCTACATAAGACATTAAACTAGCTTTTCTTTCAGAGTCTATAAGTTTTATTTCTCGTGCGTCTTTTGAAGCGGCATCAAGAACATCAGCAACATGTCCACCACTACGACTTGCTTCTATTATAAGAGATATAGTTCTTCTAATCAACTTAGTATTAACTCTTTTTACAAAAGAATTTAATGCATCTTCAACACTACTTCCCCAAGATATCTGTCTAGCGATCTTTTGAATTTCAGGAGTCAAAAGACCATAATTTCCTTTAGATGATTGCATAATTGCCTTTGTGAAGGTCATGCCTGCCCGTCTAGATTCAGCAAGATCGCGGACAAAATCTGGGAAACGTTGATCAATTTTTCTGATTCTTCTTATTCTAAAAAATTCATAAAATCCAAAGATTCCTGTGAAAACAAGGATTCCAAAGATTATAAAATCATACCAAGTTCCCAATATAATATTTCCAACATAAATTGGATTAATAATTCCAAAGTAAGCATTTATCCCTAAGAAGATCAATGCTGCTGCGGGAATCCCTGAAGCTAAATAAACTATCAATCTTTGCATTTGACCTAAGTGACTTATACGCTTCAAAAATCCCTGCTTTTTTAAAGTCTCGCTTTCTACATCCATGTTTACTTTTCCTCACACATTTGTTATCATAGACGACAATATTACAGCAAATGCCATATGAATTATCGGTACAAATACAATAGATATTAAATATAATAAAATTGCATCATATTGATTAGATACTATCATCATAACGGGCAAGACTACAAGAATCATCAATATGCCCGCGACAGCAGCAGAAACATATGCTTCAGCCATTATTCCCAAACTTTCAATCAGTTGTCTTTGCTCCACTCTATTTTCACGAGTATATTGATCTGCTTTATTCATAAAATAAGGTTTTAGGGCTCCACCAGATTGAACGGTGACAACAGCTCCTTGCAAAAATTCTTTAAATTTTTCAGATGGCGTGCGATTAATATTTGCTTTGATGGCTGATACTATGTCTCTACCCAACAGTTCTACATCCCTATAAATCCATAATGCTTCTTCTCGAATTTCTCCATAAATTCTTTGTTTAGAGAGACTTTTAAAAATTTCAGTAGGTGTAACGCCTGCAGCAGACATAGCTGCAATGAAATTCAGTGCGTATGGAAGATGTAAATTAATTTTCTTTGCTCTAGATTTTGCTCGCATATTTGGCATACGCATAAAATAAAAATAAAGTAGGGCAACAAGTGAAACATCCAACAACAATAATAAAAAAGAGAACCCTATATCCAAAGAGAAAAAGATTATTAAAAATATACAAGAAATCGAAGAAACAACAGCTGCTATTATTATATTGACCCATATATAAGAAAGATATGCTGCTACACGCATATTTATATGAGCTCTTTCTAAATCCAACTCCAATTTATCAGTACTAAAATTTTCAGCAGTCTTTCCGAACCACCTGTAACACATTTTCTGATAGTTATTAAGCGGCATTCTCCTCACCTTATAGACAATACGTATAGCAACTTATTTTGATTTTTTTGTTAATATCAAATATCTGTTTTATCCTTATTATCTTTTTTCAAATCTCCAGTCTCTTTCGCTTTTTTCATTCCCTTCAAAAAGCTCTCAGGATTTTCAGCATACCTTGATATGACCTTTGCGACTTCTTTGAATGTTCTAATATTGTTCTTTACCATCCATTCAAGAATTTCAGTTCTAGTTCTGATCTCTTTTGTAATTTGCTCTTTACTCATATCCCAACGAGCTCTTATTCCCTCCAATATGTAGCTTTTACCAGTATATATAAACTTATCTTGAATTGGATCCCATCTGAAGACTTCATTTGTAAGAATCTCTTTTGTTGTTGGATCAATATCAATTATTTCCACAATCTGTTTACATCTTCTTACTCTTTTACCATTCACACGGGTTGTTACATGAATCGAAACTACATCTAATGATTGGATCATAATACGTGGAATTTCAATTGGTTTTCCTTCAAGACGATGAATCAAAGCTTTGGCTGAATCCGCATGAACTGTACTGTATGTAGCATGGCCTGTAGCCATAGCTTGAAACAAAACATAGGCTTCTTTGCCACGTATTTCACCGACCAGAATATAATCTGGACGTTGACGTAAAGCAGCCTTCATGAGATCATACATGTCAATTTCACCAATCAATTTGTCTTGAACTACTTCTCCAAAACCAGTACGTGCAACGCCAGGTATCCAATTAGGATGAGGTAAATTGATTTCTCGAGTCTCTTCAATAGAAACTATCTTTGCTTCACGCGGGATGAATAACGACAAGGCATTTAGAATTGTGGTTTTACCAGATGCTGTGCCACCTGCTATAAGCATATTAACACGGTTTTCTACTGCAAGCCAATAGTAAGCCATAATCTCGGAAGAAGTTGTATTCAGTTCAATTAAATCAGGCGGTGTAAATGGATCTGCACGGAATTTACGAATGGTGAATGTTGATCCTTTAGTTGTAACCTCTGTGCTCAAAGTCATTTGAATACGACTGCCATCAGGCATTGTTGCATCAAGCATAGGCTCTGCAATGCTTATGTGCTTGCCACATTTTTGGGCGAGACGCACAACAAAAAATGAAAGCTCTTCTTCATTTTTAAAAGATATATTGCTTCTCACGCTGCCATATTTTCTATGGTACAAAAATATCGATATTCCTGCGCCATCACAACTAATGTCTTCAATATTTGGATCGCGCATTAAAGGATCAATTTTTCCAAAACCAAGCGACTCTCGTTTAATATAATATAGTATCTTTTTCATTGAAACTTTGTTGATATCCATATCATAATTGTTAACAACATTTTCAACTTGTTCTGTTAGATATGCCTCAATTTTATCTGATTCTAGCTCATCTAAACGCATATTAAGTGACTTCATCAAGGTTTCCCAAATAAAATTAAGATGTTTTTGCTCCTCTGGAGTGAGGTAAGGCTCTATTACCTTATAGTATTTTTCAAGGGTTTCTGTGTTCTTTAATATTTTAGCAAAAGCATATGGTTCATTAAGTGGGTAGAAATCTAGCTGTGAATATTCTGATTTAAAAATAATAGACCCTGTTTTTCCACAATTTGGACATTTAATGTCAACCGTTTCACCTGGCTTACCCTCACACATAATTTTGGTATGACATCTCGGGCAGACTGCTATTTTTTTCTGCATTATCTTCTAACTTCCAATTTGTGGCACATATTTATATTTTTATTTATATATTTTTTATACTTTTAATATCCTTTGGTTCAATATTCTTTAAAATGTCTTGAGGGTTCTCAGCATACCGTGTAACGATATTTGCTACCTCGCGAAATTGTCTGATGTTGTTAGCATTCATCCACTCGATTACTTGCTGACGGTTTTTGATCTCATTAGTCATTTCTTCTCTAGTTAAATCCTTTTCAGATCTTATCCTCTCAAGAATATAGCTTTTGCCAGAATAGATAAATTCATCTTGAATTGGGTCCCATCTGAAGACTTCATTTGTAAGAATTTCTTTTGTTGTTGGATCAATATCAATTATTTCTACAACCTGTTTACATCTTCTTGCTCTATTGTTTTTAACTTTTGTAATAATATGTAAACAGATTACATCCAAAGATTGCAACATGACACGTGGAATATTGATTGGTTTACCCTCCAAACGATGGATGAGAGATTGTGCTGAATCCGCGTGAACTGTACTATATGTGGCGTGGCCTGTGGCCATAGCTTGAAACAAAACATAGGCTTCTTTACCACGTATTTCACCGACCAGAATATACTCTGGACGTTGACGTAAAGCAGCCTTCATGAGATCATACATGTCAATCTCACCTTGAACTTTATCATCAACGACAACTCCTCCGCCAAAACCAGTTCGTGCAACGCCAGGTATCCAGTTTGTATGCGGTAGATTTATCTCACGAGTTTCTTCAATAGAAACGATCTTTGACTCTGCAGGTATAAACAGAGATATCGCATTAAGCGCTGTTGTTTTTCCAGAGGCAGTTCCACCTGCAAAAAGGGTGTTAATCCCATTCTCAACAGCAATCCATAAATATGCTATCATCTCAGAAGACATCGTGTTGTATTCAAAAAGATCTGGGGGCGAGAAAGGATCATCCTTAAACTTCCTGATTGTAAAAGTTGAGCCTTTTGTAGTAATCTCATCACTGAGTGTCATTTGAATACGACTGCCATCAGGCATTGTTGCATCAAGCATAGGCTCTGCAATGCTTATGTGCTTGCCACATTTTTGGGCTAATCTGTAAATAAAAGAAGAAAGTTCATCTTCTTCGTTGAACTTAATATTACTTCTGAGGGAACCATATTTACGATGATATAAGAAAAGAGGAACACCTGCACCATCACAACTAATGTCTTCAATATTTGGGTCGCGCATTAGAGGATCCAATTTACCTAGACCTAACGAAGATTTTCTAAGATAATACAATACCTTCTGTTTGGATTCTTTAGTTAATCTTAAACCATACTCTTTAATTATTTTTTCAGCTGCTTTTGTAAGATATTTGCCTTCTCCATCTAACTCCATTTCTTCAGTATCAAAATTCAGTCTACGCATTGTTTCTTTTATAAAATCTAAAGCCTCCTCTTCCTCCTTAGTTATACTCACTTCTACAAGGAAATAACATTTTTCAAGGGTCTCTTTTTCGCGGAGTATTTCAACATACGCATATGGCTCCTGAAGAGGATAAAATTCGAGTTCTTCCCATTCATTCTCAGAAAAGCCAAGATCAGACAGTTTGACAGACTTGACGTTCAAAACCTCTTTTGGCAATTCTATATCTGTAGTCAGTTCCTTAGATTCAGTATAAATTTCTGGTTTAACTGAAGGGGGCATCGACAATTTTCTCCGATCACTTTCTGTTACATGTGGACTCCACCCCTCAAAAGAATCTTGCTCGTCAAAAAATACATGCTCTGGTTCATTCTCACCACTGTGCATAGAGGAGAAATCAAATTTTGCATCTTTATCCTGCAGAGATGTTTTTTCTTTATTGAAGAGTTTTGGATCAGCCAATGTTTGTCCTTCTTTCGTATGGTTCTTTACGAGATCTTGTGCTTTTTTCTCTGTTTCATCTTCTTCATCAACATTTAATTCATTTTTATTGTCTTCCTTTAATTTTTTGTCAATAAAATCAACTTCATTTTTAGACTCTTTTATATCGGGTAGATTTTCTACTTTGAATCTGTTTTTTATTGAATAATCTGCAAGTTTTTGCTCTGCGATATCAGTTTTTTCATTAACTTTTTCTTCAAATTTTTCTTTTCTTTTGAAAAATGATTTTTTATGTTTTGATAATTTATCAGAATCTGTATCAGTTTTTTCTTCAACAAGAGCCTCTTTAATTTTGTTATCCAGACGGTGATCGTCATCTGTAGTCAAATCAGAATTCTGGTCTTTTGCATCATCTGGCAACGGAATTCTATCTATGTTTTTAGATTTAGCAGTATTTTTTCCATTTGACTCAATATGTTGTTTTGCAAATTCTTTTGCTTTCAATTCTGATATACTGACCGATTTGTTAGCCTTCTGAGTTTTTTCTTCTATTCTAGTGAGTTTTGTTTTTTTCTTTATTAGCCGTTTTGGTTGTCTATTATATTTACTTTTTAATTTTTTAGTATTAACCACTTCTATAAAATCATCAGAATCCAACTCTATAATTTGATCTATATTTTTTGATATTGAGTCGTACTCTTTTGTTAATGTTTTTGTTTTGCTACCAATGTCATTTATCTTTTTCTTTTTTACTTTTGTCTCTTTTTTCTTTTTTGGTTTTTTACCTAAATTTGTTTCTGCGATTTTGATTATTTTTGTATTTAACTTTTCTTTATTTGCCTTCTCTTTTCGTTTAAGATAATAAATACGATGCCCATCTTTGCTCTTTAATGAAATTTTTTCAATGTCTGATTTTTTAATTTGATTTTCATTAGAGTTACCATCACCATTATGTTTTAAAAAAGTTTCATCAATCACTTGCTCAATTTGGGAGAGGTCATAAAACTTTTTTGAAAATGAGTTTTTGTTTTTATCTATTATTTTATCAATTTCTTCTTTCATGACATCTCCTCCATGCAGGGAAATAACCTACTTCCCACTAGCTGTTTCTTTTGCATGAGCATCCCTTATTTTTTCCATTGGATGGATAGTCCTTACTCTAAAGAAACTTTAAATTGTGTTAATTGTGCGCGCATCTCATCCAATTAAATTTTGATATTAATTATATATTATTTATAACTTTCTTTATTGTTGAGTTAACTTAGATAGATTTATTACTCAATTAATAATAATGGGCAATAATAGGGCCCATGAGGTAGTCTGGATATCCTACCGGCCTTCGGAGCCAGTAACAGGGGTTCGAATCCCCTTGGGTCCGCTATTGTAATTTTTACATTTTGAACATATTTTCTAGAAACATTTAAATATTAAACACAACAGAGTATTACTTAAGGGAATTTGGAATGATTAGATTTA
>Ga0190359_1000245_pt1 | contig 37125 bp, 36 predicted proteins | sample 48721823_MG_FD_161269 | JGI IMG/M metagenome (GOLD analysis project Ga0190359, IMG submission 161269) | Hydrothermal vent microbial mat bacterial communities from Southern Trench, Guaymas Basin, Mexico - 4872-18-2-3_MG | ecosystem: Environmental > Aquatic > Marine > Hydrothermal vents >... | reverse complement strand
CACATTGTCAACAAGATCATTCACATGAAGGACGTTTCCGCAGGAAAAAATTCCTTCCACACTTGTTTCCAGACAGTCATTAACATATGGTCCGCCTGTTTTAGGATCAATAAGCACGCCTGCCTGCTTGGAAAGTTCATTTTCAGGGATCAGGCCTACTGAAAGCAGCAAGGTGTCACATTCCACATATTGCTCCGTTCTCTTTATCGGATTCCAGTCAGTATCGACTTTAACGAGCGTGACCCCTTCCACACGCTTATCTCCGTGAATTTCGGCAACCGTGTGACTCAGTAGAAGGGGTATCTCATAGTCGTTCAAGCACTGGACCACGTTCCTGATGAGGCCGCTGGAATAGGGCAAAATCTCGGCGACCGCAACGACCTCAGCCCCCTCCAAGGTAAGGCGCCTGGCCATTATAAGGCCAATGTCCCCTGAACCAAGTATTACAACTTTTTCCCCAGGCATGTATCCTTCGATGTTTATAAGCCTCTGGGCATGCCCGGCTGTAAAAATCCCCGCCGGTCTCGTACCGGGTATTCCAAGGGCGCCCCTGGGCCTTTCCCTGCATCCCATCGCAAGGATGATTGATTTACACTCGTATTTGCGCAAGCCGCTATGTTCACTGACGGAAGTTAGTGTCCTGTCTTTTTCGATTTCCAGAACAGTGGTGTTAAGCTCGATATCAATGCCGGCGGATTCGGCCATTTTAATATATCGGTTCGCATACTCGGGACCTGTCAACTCTTCTTTGAATTTTTCAAGGCCAAACCCGTTGTGGATGCATTGCCTCAGAATCCCACCGGGCAGTTCATCCCGCTCAAAGACAACCAGATTCTTAACACCCCTCCTGTCAGCCTCTACGGCAGCAGCGAGACCGGCTGGGCCGGAACCGATAATAGCAATATCCAGCTTAGATCTTTTCAACATTCCCCAGCTCCACTTTCTCCACCCTGCTTTGTGTAGCCTACAATATGGTGAGAGCCGGCCCCTTTCTTTGTTACCTTCGTGGCAGGAATCCCGAGAGTGTTTGCCAGGTATTTTAGAACACTGCTTCCGCAAAAGCTTCCTTGGCAGCGCCCCATACCCGCTCTTGTGAGGTGTTTGACCCCGTCCATCGTGTCTACCCCTCTTTTTATTGCATTTATTACTTCAGCCTCTGTCACCTGTTCGCAGCGGCAGACAATATGTCCGTACTTCGGGTTTGATGCAATCATTTTTTCCTTCTTGCTCAGGGGGGCGCTTTCAAACCTCGGAAAACTTTCTTTTCTGGTGTGGAAAACTTTCTTTTCCTCGGCTTTCAGTCCTTGTTCTACCAGCAGCCTGATTACCATATCGGCAATTCCGGGCGCTGCAGTGAGTCCGGGTGCACCGGCAAGCACATGTATAGCACGGGGTGCGTGCTCTGAAGGAGCAATATAGAAATCCCCGTCCGATGCCTTGTTATTCGTGCAGAGAATGCCTGAAAAACTTGTAATCATGTCTTTTTCCCTGAGCGCTGGAACGAGCTCCTTTCCAAGCTTAAATGTCTCCTCAATGTTTTCCCTGCTCACACTTGTATCCTTTTTGTTCCTTGGCTTGACGTAATGAACCCCAAGGATCAAGTTCCCATGAGCAGTCGGTGCAATGTCCTGGCTATGCTTTTCGCTAAAGGTTCCAAATAGCATATGCCGCACAAGAGATGATACCGACTTATCGAAAATGAGCATCGTGCCTTTGCGCAATTCCAGGTGAATATCAGCATCCCCGAGCAATGCGGCTATTTCATCAGAGTAAAGGCCTGCAGCGTTGATAACATATCTTGCTCTTATTTGCCCTCTGGTGGTCGTCACCTTATAGTAATGATCATCCTCTTTGTCTATGCCGGTTACAGCAGCTCCCAGATACAGGCTCACACCGTTTTGTACAGCATTTTCCGTAAGTGCAAATGTCCACTCAGGTGTGTAAAGTACACCCGGTTCTTTTGCATAAAGCCCTGCAATTGCCTTTTTCGTCACATAAGGTTCGAGTTGCCGTATTTTTTCAGGCCCAATTATCTCATAACCCCGGGCACCATTTGACTCTCCCCTCTTCTTTGCCTCCCAGAGGTTTTCTATGTGCTCTTGTTTCAGGGCCAGCCATATTTCTCCAACTTCCCTGTAGTGCAGGTCAAGTTCGCGGGCAAGCTTTTTAAAACGCTGCGGCGCATTCGCACTCAACTTGCCTTTAAGGGAGCCGATAGGGCAAAAGTCAGGCAGATGGATCTGAGACAGACTTGCCTTTGATACTCCGAATCCGGGGAAAGCCTCTTTTTCAATGAGAGCAAACTTTCCCTTGAGCTTTGAAAGCTCACGGGCGATCATGGCTCCAATGATACCGGCCCCTATTATAACCACATCACATTCACCCAGAAATGCAGGGCTTACAGATTGGGCCTTTGCCAATGTTACCCCTCGCCCCGGGCATACTTTATTGCAGGCGCGAACACGTTATAAATAACAAGTTCTTCTTCAACGTTTCGTATCGCATGCTTTGTATTGGGGGGAACCTGGACCACCGTACCCGGTTCTACAGGAAACTCACCAACCCCATCAATGAACATCGTGGCTTTGCCCTCGAGAACATAGACGAGATCCGGCTGATCCCTGTGCACGTGGTCGGGTAATGTCACTCCTTTTTCAAGTCTGATCTGCATAACTGCAATGGGCGAGTCATCTTTCTCGCGGGTGTATATCCACCTTATGGCACCCCTGTCCGTCATGAAATGCGGCTCCCACTCTACCTCAGATATCTTCTTAAATGGTGCAGTCATTGTGTTCTCCTTTCAATTTAACTTTTAGGTTTCAAGGAAAAATCAGCCACACAAGTAATATTTTTTTCAAGTTGGCGGGTTTTCTTGCGGTACAAGTGTCATACTCTGTAAGTGACACAAATTTGCTCATTTGAGCACTTAATGCACATCTGTGTATCTTGATAAGCACAAAAGGAAGTTTTGTCAAGACAAAAACGGTGAAACCCGCCAAAGGAGCGGGTTTCATTATAGATGTCGAGATGATCTCAGAGGCAATTTCAAAGGGGCAACTTGAAAAACGCAGCCTTCGAAACTCCTCAATTACTCCTCAAAGCCAAAGGCCCTTCCCCTGACGCCATAAAGCCCTGTGGGTTTAAATAGAATCACAATAAACATGACCATGAACGGCCCGACAAAAGCAAGTGGAGCGTAAATTGTGCCTCCTACAGAGATAACCTGTCCAAGGATAAGCGCAGAGACAAGAGTACCCTTGATACTTCCCAATCCGCCCAGTATCACTGTGATAAAAGCGAACAGGAGCATATCAAACCCCATGTAAGGGGTGACTCCAACCAAGGGTGAATTAAGGGCGCCCCCGAACCCGGCCAGTCCGCTTGCTATGACGAAAGTTACAGTGAAAATGCGGCCGAGGTTTATTCCCAATCCCCTTACCTGGTCAGGGTTTTCAATTCCTGCGCGGATCGCTTTGCCTGCAATTGTTTTGTTAAGCATAAGATTAATAAAAACGTACACCAGCATGCCGATCACAAAAACCATCAATCGGTACAAGGGTATCTTGGCACCCAGCATGTGGACTATGGTATGGAAAGGCATGCCGACCGGTTTACTTGCAAGTCCGAATACATACTGTACTATTCCAATGCCGATTAGAAATACGCTGAAAGTCACCACCATGGTGAACATGAGTTCTTTTCCGTAAACCTTTCGGAGTAATTGGGTTTCCACTATAAACCCTGCAACTGCGGCTGCGGCTGTCCCGCAAATTAACCCGAGCACGAAACTTCCGGTTGCTGAGACCAAGGCAAAGGTGAGGTATGCTCCAAAGGTGTAATAAACCATCTGTTCCATATTAACAATTCGCATAAGGCCAAAGCCGATGGATATGCCGATAGAAACCAGGAACAAAATACCACTGATACCCAATCCAAAAACTACAGCCGAAATGTAGAGTTCAAGCATTATTCGATTCCCCTCAAATTATTGTCTTGTTTGTGATTCAGTCCTTGTACTTTATGTTGCACTTTGTGCTGAAGCCTTCCCTCTGGATCTAATCTTTGCCCCCATTGTTTGAATGGTTCCCCAGACTCCTCCGCTGAACTTGAAGCAGACTATGATGGTCAACACGCCGACTGCAAGCTCCCATCGGGAGACAAAAGTACTGACCAAGTCCTTTAACCCGAGAAAGGCAAAGGTCCCGAAGAAAGGACCATACACGCTCCCAGCGCCCCCAAGCAGGGTTGCCACGAGGACTTCTGCAGCCCGTGCCGGTTCAGTTATGCTTGGATTCACAAATCCGTAATTGATGGCATACATGGAGCCAGCTAAAGCTGCCAGTATGCACATCAGGGTATATCCGGTCCAACGGATTTTGAAAGTATCATATCCAAGAAATTTCATCTTGTTTTCATTCACTTTAATAGCCCTGAAGGACGCACCCATGGCTGACCTGTCAAGCCATGTATACCATATCATTACTACAAACAGGACGATCATGGCGAACCAGAAAAATTGGTCAGGTTTCCTTAAATCCAGCAAAGGAGTGGCATGCATTCTAGACCGGTACCAGAGGCCGTCATCTCCTCTTGTAATGGGGTAAAGGATCTTTTCCACCAAAAAGAGGCCCATCGCGCACGTAGCGGCATTGATTAGGGCAAAGTAATCTCCGCGGAGTCTGATAAATGCGGGCCCAAGGATCAAGCCTGCTATAAGCCCCATCAGAAGTGCAAGCGCGATGGCGACCAAAATATTGTTGCCTATGTGGGCAAGATAGATGGCTGACGCATAAGCCCCCACGCCCAGGTAGAAGGGCTGTCCAAAGGAGACCATACCCATGTAACCGTAAAGGATGTCATTTGCTATGATGTAGATCGAAAAAGTGGTGATCTCCACAAGGAAGGTCATCTTGTTAGGGAAAAAATACCTTGCAATGACAATGAGAACCACGAGTGTCAAGGGCCCACGTAGATATCTTGAAAGCTTATCCATGTTTTTTTAAGTCCTCCGAGAACTCTGTTTTAGATCTGTCTCCTGTATTTACAGGTATTTCTCAAATGCCAGGTCTTGGATTTCCTTTTTGTCCGCAACTTCTGCGACGATTTTCCCCTCCTTCATGGCATATACACGGTGCGCGACTTCAGCAGTGAGCGGCAGGTTTTGCTCAATAATCACAAGTGTACTTTGCTCGCTTATTTTCTTAAAAGCGCCTTTCAGGTCTTCGATTACGTGAGGTGCAAGACCCTCAGTCGGCTCGTCCATCAAGACAAGTTCGGGCTTTCCAAGAAGAGATTGCGCCATAAGTAGCATCTGTCGCTCGCCACCGCTGAGGTTGCCCCCCTTTCTATCCATGAGGGTCTTCAGCTTGGGAAAATGCTCTAACACCCTGTCCCAGTCGTAGTCCTTGGTAGCATAGCTGCCCAGCTCCAGGTTTTCCCTCACCGTTAGATCTGCAAACACGTGCTTGTCTTGCTGGATGTATTTAAGACCCTTGAGAGCCACCTCGTAAGAAGGCAGATGGCCTATATCCTCCCCTTTGAAAAGGATAGTGCCACTGTCTTGCTTTAGAAAACCTGCGACAGTCCGGAAAAGAGTGGTTTTACCCGCACCGTTTCGTCCCACCACAACCACTACCTCCCCTGTTTGTATCTCAAGAGAAACATCAAAAAGGACATGGAGAGTTTTATAGGACACGCTGAGTTCTTTTACCTCTAGAATTCTTTCATTGCTTTTTTCAATCATGACATGTTTCCCGTTTTCGCTAGGTTTCAAGCTTCCAGTAGCAGCGCCTGACTTCCGGGTCATTGAGCGTTGACTCACAGTCCCCGCAGCAAATGATCCTGCCTTCATGCATTACAGCAAGTCTGTCCACAAACTCCTCAAGTTTAGAAACTTTGTGTTCAATAAGAAGGATTGTTTTATCGTGAATATACTTTCTGAAAACATCAATCACTTCTTCAATCTCCTGGTCTCCCAGGCCTGAAAAAGGCTCGTCGAAGATTACAACTGCTGGATCAGACACAAAAGTCATGGCAAGCTCAAGCCTTTTCTTGCTCCCCAGAGGCAAGTTTCCAACAATCTCATCTTTGAGATGGTCAAGTTCAAGCATTTCCATGGTTTCTTGAACCCTGGAAGCAATGCCTGGTTGCCTCAGTGAGCTGAAAAACATCTTGAGCGTGAAAGGCTTGTTTTCTTTTTTTCTAAAATATGAAAGGGAAAGGTTTTCGTACACTGTCAGGTTGTCAAATACATGAACCAGTTGAAAAGTCCTCAAAATCCCCATCTTGACCCTGTTTGCAGCGCTCAAATGAGTGATGTCTTTTCCGTCGTGAAAGACATGTCCCTCTTCGGGATTATAAAAGCCGCTAAGGATGTTTATGAAAGTCGTTTTGCCGGCCCCATTCGGCCCGATGATTCCCAGGGTTTCTTTTTCCTGCAAGTCAAAGTCAACCCTGTCAACGGCGACAAAATCCCCGAACCGCTTTGTGACCCCTTGGGTCATCAGTACTGGCTTTTTATCCATGTTAAACCCCTGATAAATGGGCTAAGATACATTGTTCTCCATAATTTTTCAAAATGCCATTTCAGGGGCGTCAATCAGGGACCCCCGAAATGGCACTCATAACGGGTTAGTAATCAGTAACCAAGCATTGACAAAGGAGGCAAAGCCTTTTCACCGCCGTAAGCGCCTGTCACAGTAAACACGTCGTACTTGTTCTTTCTCTCGCTTGCCTTCTTGCCTTTAACCAGGAAGGCCAGGTACTTGCCTGTCAACTCATGATCGATCCTAAATCTGGCCGGCCCCTTAACCGTATCAAAAGTTGCTGTGGCAAGGACCTTGCCGATTTTCCGGTAGTCCACACTTCCTGCTTTTTCAACTGCCTGAAGGAGCACGCTTGCAGCAGTGTAGGCAAGAACAGAGTAAGCATCAGGCGGGAAACCGTATTTTTTGACATGGTCCTCTCTGAGCGCGCGGCCTCTTTCAGCAAGGTCTTTGCTGAAATTGTCAAGGTCATAGTAATAGTAAATAAGTGCGCTCAACTGGGCTGCAGCAGCAGGAGGAATACCCATGGCGACCTCGTAGGTGGTCCACATATTGAAAAACATGCTCACTTTATGAAGACCCATGTCATAGGCTTGCTTAAAGCAGGCGATTGCATCCCCGCCGAAGTGATTAACGGCAAACACGTCGGCCTTCGCAGCCAGGGCCTTGTTAATGGCTGGTGAAAAATCAGGCGTCCCTTTCGGGAATTCCTCAACACCAATGACCTTTCCACCGTATTCCTTGCAAGCATCTTTCAAACCCATGAGCATTGTGGTTCCCCATGAGTCAGGCCTGCCAACCCAGAAAAAGGTCTTTTTGCCCATACCCCTTATGAGTGCATCACCTGCAAGCCAGCCGATACTCCACGGGGTAAATGCCACCGAATAAGTGGCTGTGGCCGGGTTGCCTTTCTTAAAGGAGTCAAGAGCCGGTACGCAGCCCGGAATATAAGGGGTCCCTGTAATTTTGCACTCTTCGTTCAAAGCAGCCGACATAGGGTTATAGATACTTCCGGTCACTCCCTGGCAGCCGGCCTCCACCAGCTCCCTGAAGCGCCGTACCCCTACATCAAGTTTCATCTCGTCGTCTTTGACAAGGAGCTTTACGGGTATGTTTCCCCAAGGCATCTTCAAACCGCCCCTTGCATTAACCTGCTCAACCAGCAATGCGACGCACTTCCTCTGGGTTTCCGCTGCATGAGCCAGCGGCCCACTCAGTCCTGTGATGAACCCAAGTTTAAACACTTTCGGGTGCTTTTCTTTGGCAAATGCTCCGTTTGCGCAAAACATGAAAATCACGGCAAATACCAACAAGAAAATCCATAACTTTTTCATTCTAACTTCCCTCCTTTTTTGTGTGTGAAGGACTCTAAAAACATGACCTAAACCATACCCCTACACTCTAATGATCACCCCCCTTCTTCCTGACGTTTGATGCTGCGAGTAAAGGAACCAAATCCCATCCCGGGCAGCCTTACTGGGCCAGGAGTTCGGCGGCTGTTTCCTGGTCAGTAATCAGAACATTGACGAAACGGCCTCTGAGAGCCCCCAGGGTAGCCTCGGTCTTTTCCTTTCCCGCAGCAACACAGATTTTGTGCTTTATGCGTCTTAGCTCATCAAGGTTCAACCCGATGGTTCGATCATCCAGTTGGTCCCAGCACTGCCGGCCGTTTGCGTCAAAAAAACGACCGCAAATGGCACCCACAGCACCGCTTCGTTTTAACTGAACAGCATCCCTTTTGTTAAGAAAACCCGATCTCCACAGCAGCCCCTCCTGTCCAATTAGACCTACGCCAAAAAGAACCAGGTCAGCTTTTCTTGCGATATCAAGTGTTTCGTGGATCTTCTTTTCTTTGAAGAGCGTGTCTCGAATCGCACGGTTCCTCACTATTACCGGGGCAGGCACAAGGTGAGCCTGAGCTCCGAGTTTTTGGCCTAACATCATGGTAAGCATGTTATTGTCCGCACCCTCAATCGTTCCCAGACCTCCGCCTATCTGAACCAGGCTTAGATGTTTTGCTTCTACAGGTTGCAGGTGACTCACAACGTGATAAACGGTGTGTCCCCATGTAACGCCCATAACGCTATAGTTATGAATGACTCCTCGAAGATACCTGGCGGCTGCTTCCCCTACCTGGTCCAGAAGTGACTTGCCGCTGTACTCCGTCGTTTTCACGACTATTGACTGGTCAAGGTCAAACTTTTTTGCAAGTTCTATTTCAGTCTCGGTAAGGTCAATCCTCGGGTCATTGATGGTGATCGTGATAATACCGTTTTTCCTTGCCTCTTTTAAGATTCTGCTTACCTTGAAGCGGCTGAGCCCAAAAAGCCGGGAAATCTCCTCCTGGGTTTTTTCCTCGTTGTAGTATAGGTAGCAAATCTTCAAAATGTCCCGATCACTAATCTCTCGCATATATTCGTTCCATCACCCAGCAGCATAGTTTTTGCGAACAAATCTATTTCAATCAGACCAGAGAACGAAGCTTCTTTACAGAGCTTTTGCACACCTCCAGGATGAGTTTAATATCCGTACCAAAGCCGATCATTTTCATGCCCTGTTCAATCCAGTACCTGGCCTTTTCAACAGAGCTTGTGTGAATGCCCGGTATTATGCCTCTATCGTTAGAAACCTCTATGACCTTGCGAATTGCGCTATCCACCACAGGATCAGAACTGTTACCCGGTTTACCCAGGGACGCTGAAAGGTCTGAAGGCCCCACGAAAGCAACATCAATACCAGGAACAGATAGTATTTCAGAAAGGTTTTTAACGGCATCCCGGTGTTCTATCTGAAGAGCAATCAGAACTTCTTCATTCAAGCGGGCCATAGTTTCGACCGCATCGCCCGCTTCGAAGAAGGTGTGTTGGCGCGAAAGCGCCATACCCCGCTCTCCAACTGGTTGATAACGACACCATTTGATTACGTTCTGCACATCTTGAACGCTCTGTATTTGAGGAATTAGAAGCCCGGAAGCACCTGAATCCAAAGGTCGTGATAGATAATCGTGAGATGATTTGGACGGGGGTCTAACAATGATGGGAATATCAACAGCGCGGCTGGCAAGCACCATATCACTCACCGTTTCCATGGTAAAGCAGCCGTGCTCCATATCAAGGAAAAAGAAGTCAAAGCCCGCCTGTGCGAAAAGCACGGCAATACCGGGGGTTCTTACCTCAGAGACCATGGGGCCGAAAACCACCCTGCCTTCCTTGAGCGCTGCTTTTAGCTTGTTCTTGAAAATCACGCTTTCCAGTTCTCCACTTCACGGGGGGAACCCGGTGCCACGTTAGTCAAGGCTCCTAGCTAAAAAAACGACCGCCGTTAATATCAAGAGTTACACCCGTAATGTAACTCGCTTCGTCGGAACACAAAAAGATAACACCTGCTGCGACCTCTTCAGGCGTGCTGAGCCTTCTTAAGGGGATCTCGGATAGAATTTTTTGTCTGTATTCTTCGGGCCTAGAATTCCAAAGGTCAATAGTTCGTTGGCTTGCAAGGGTAATTGTCGGAGCAATGGCATTTACATAGATACCCTCCGGGCCAAGCTCATAAGCCAGATGCCTTGTAAGGCCGATCACTCCAGCCTTGGCCGAAGTGTAATGGCAACCTGCCAGAGATCCGAGCCACCTGCCCGCAAGGGCAGAAACATTTACGATCTTGCCTCCGCCACCTTGCTTTCTAAACTGTCGAACAGCCGCCTGCGAACAAAGGAAAGTGCCTTTGAGATTCACGTCTACTACCTTATCCCATGAATCTTCATCAATATCCAGGAACTTGTGTGGAGTATGAAGGGCCCCTCCTGCCACGTTCACCAGTATGTCCAACCGCCCAAAGCGTTCTACTGCCTTTGAAATTGCCCCATGAATCGTCTCTGGATTACAAACATCCACAACAGCCCCAATAACGGAATCAGGTGCGCCGAGCTCTGATAGGGTGCGCTCCACCATTTCTTGTGTAATGTCCGTAGCACAGACGCTGGCACCTTCCTTAAGGAAGGCCTTGCAAAAAGCTGTCCCCAGTCCCCCGGAAGCCCCGGTAACAAATACGACTTTATCCTTAAGTCTCATAAGCGTATCTGATGAGGAAAAAATATGCAGGGCCGGGGGAAGCCCTTCCTTCCGGCCCAAAAAACGACTAGATATGCCATGACCGGGAATCGTAGTCCCTGTCCTTGATCTCTATCTTGATTTTTTTCACCTCATTGGCAAAGTCGGCCAGATTGTCCGATGCCTTGTCAAAATACTTCAACCCCTTTTCCTTGCTGCCCAGAAATGGATCACCAATGGTTGCTTCTTCGACATATTCGTGGTGTTCCATGGGCACCCATATGTTCTCCGACCCCTGAAAAACCACTGTAGGCACACCATCTGTCTTGGCAAATGCAGGGCCCATCCACTTAGGAGCATGCGCTGTGTGGGCATGGGCTCTTTCCATGTGCACACATTTCTCGTCATAGGCAAGGCTTGTTGATGTTTCAAGCTCCCCTGAATGCCACGCGATTTTTTCTTCAAATATGTCCTGAACAACCTGGATTTTTCTCTCAGTAGGGGTCATGTGCCAGCAGCAAAAACAACCTGTTTCATATCGCAGCCTGCGTAACACCTCATCACATACTTTGGTGTTTGATGCATGATGGCTGATATATATAAGTTTGTTGAAGCCATGGAAAATCAGGCACCTGCCGATCTCATAAATAATGCGCCTCAGCGTTTCGCCTGAAAAACTCAAGGTTCCCACCCCGTCATTTACCGTCCCCATATGATGCGGAGAATACCCTACGGGGATCATTGGGGTATAGGGAACCTTTGCTTTCTTAGCTGCTCTTTTGGTTACCTCAATTGTCACGATCGCATCCGTTGCAAGCGGAATATGGGGACCGTGTTTTTCCTGGCTCCCGATTGGAATGAAAACCACATCCGTGGTCTTCAGCACTTCTTTTACGTCCGGGTAGGACATCTCTTCCATTGCATAAGTCCACATTTCTTCAGCCATTTCTAATCCCTCCTTTGCTTTCCCTTAATGAGAAATCGCTTTTGATTCCACGTGTGTTTGTTTTTTATCCTGGATTATATCCCAGTTTGGGCTATACGGGGGCTTTTTACCCTCAAGTACAATAAGCGCATTTTCCGCTGCGCCCTCAGCAAGCTTGGCCACTGTTTGCTTTGTCAGGGCTGCACTGTGAGGGGTCACAAGTACGTTTTCGAGCTGAAAGAGTTGATTTTGCGGGTCCGGTGGCTCTTTTTCAAACACATCCAGTCCGGCTCCTGCAATATGCCCGTTCTTCAGCGCTTCAACTAAATCTGCTTCGCGGATAACTTCGCCCCTGGAAGTGTTGATTATAAAGGCCGTAGGCTTCATTAGAGTGAACTGATCCTTGCCTATCAAGCCTATCGTTTCTTCAGTGGCCGGCACATGTAAGGAAAGGAAATCCGCTGTTTTTAAAACTTCATTGAGATTATCGCTAAGCACAACACCGTCCAACACAATTGAAGCAGCATCAACATATGGATCGTATGCCCAGACTTCCATATTAAAACCTTTGATGCATATATCGGCAACTATCCTTCCTATTCTGCCAAGCCCGATTAAGCCGACCCTTTTGCCTGCAAGGCCGTCAGGAAGGTACTCAAACCGAGATTTGAAATTTCCTTTCCTTGTTTGCTCATCCAGGTAAGAGAATCGCTTTGCAAGCGCGCCCATCATCAAAACAGCGTGTTCGGCAACAAATCGGTCTTGAGGACCTTTTACACCGCATACCACTACGTTATGCTCAGTGGCTGCCTCGATATCAATATTGCTTAACCCACCACCGGTTCTGGAAATGACCTTAAGACTTGAAGCAGCCTTGATCATGTCCGCAGTGACTCGGGTGGCTGTTCGCAGAATCAGGGCGTCCGCATCTTTGAGGAGTTTACCAACAGATTCTTCTGAAGGGTCAGGGCTAATCACTATTTCTGCCCTTCCTTCGAGAACTTTAAGGCCGGCCTCATCAATTGGTTCGGAAAGTAAAATCTTGTGCAACGAATTCCCCTGCTGCCGGCTCCTTAACCGACTTCTGAGATAATTATATGGTGCTAGTTTGCAGGATTGCTCATTTGTGCAGCTTCTGCACATCTGATACCTTATCTTCTCCTTATTTGTCAAGCAAAAAATCCCTCTGTCTGGGATATAAATCTTACGACAAAGGGAGAATTAGTTGGCGCTTTTTAATACCTTTCTACGGCAAAAAGGAGAGCGTATTCCTTCATAAAAAGAAATTTTATAGTAAGTCTGACATCAGTTCTTCTAAAAGGGACAGGTTGGAACGATCGGGCTTTAAAGTCCCTTGTTGAATTTTTTTTGTGAGCTGGGTGATCGCTTCGTTTAAGGGAGTGGGTACCCCGGCTTCTTTTCCCTTCTTTACGACAAGGCCGTTAAGGTAATCCACTTCGCTGTAGCGTCCCTTGAGATGGTCCTGGAGAACCGAGTTTCTGGCTTCTCTTCCAATATGGGTGACCAGGGTGATTAGATTTTTTTTCAGCACATCGTCGGTTGACCCTGTAAACTCCTCAGGGCTAAGACCGTAAATAGCTTCTATCCTATATCCCAGCTTTGTTCCAACCTCTGTTGCCTCCCTGCCTAGCTGAATGCAGAAATCAAAAACTTGGGGTATCTCTGTTGCCTCCCACTCGCGCAAACCCAGAACCCCAATGGGCGCCTGCAACATCGAATTGGCAATTAACTTTGTCCACTTGGCTCCCCATATGTTGGTGGTGAGATCTACCTTGCCTACGGATCTCAGGATCTCAGCCAGCTCTTCAATGCGGGGAGTAATCCTCCCGTGAAGCTCCCCAAGGGCAAACCACGTGCCGCTATGGGTCGTATTTCGTTTTACTATTGCCGGTTCAAATACTTCAGCAGAGAGCTCCACAACACAGCCCACATCCCTCTGGAAACCAATTATCGGAGCTATCCATTCGTCATTCAGGCTATTTTGCATGGATACCAGAAATCCATCTGGTTTCAGGTATGGTTTGATAAACTGGGCCATCCAGCAACTGTCGTGGGATTTTGCAGTCATGAGCACAATATCAAACTGCTCGTTCATGCCGCAAACTTCGCAGATGTGAACAGCACGCACAGGGGTGTGGAGCCGCTCATCAGGCATGTTGACCCTGAGACCCTGCGTCTTCATAGCTTCTACGTGCTCAGGCCACTGGTCAATGAGAAGCGGGTCGTAGCCAGCTTTTGTTAGGTCTGCCCCAACACTACTGCCGATTGCACCTGTTCCCAGTACAGCAATTTTTTTGCTCATTTAGATTCCCTCCTTGCTCCAATGGATTTCAAAGTTGTTAGCTCTGGCTGCGATGACGGGAAAAATATCCCAAGAATAGAATAGGAGGCAAGAAAAATATCTCTCCCCATTTTTGTATTAGCCTCAGCAATAGAGGGCACCACTATCTCTTTTGCTGTTGATTCAGAAAAGGACATCTTCTATACTGCGCTTCGTGGTTTATGAAATTCCCAGTACAAAGGAGGAGGCAGTGGAAAAAACAGGATTGGAAAGGGGGCAAAAATGGAAGCTAGCGGATATGCCGGAAAAGTGTTGAGAGTTGATCTTGAAGAAGAAAAGATCTCCGTAGAACGGCCTGAGGAAAGCTATTACAAGAAATACCTCGGGGGTAGAGGGATAATTATGCATACACTGCTCTCCGAGGTGCCGCCTCATGCGGATCCTTTTAGCAGGGAGAATAAGCTTGTTTTTGCTGCCGGTTTGCTCACCGGTCATAAGTTGATAGGGACAAGCCGGGCGAGCGTTGGCGCCAAGTCGCCTCTAACAGATGCATGTGGGGAGTCCGAGGCAGGAGGTTACTGGGGGGCGGAATTGAGACGAGCAGGATATGACGCTATAATCATTGAAGGTAATGCCGGGCGCCCCCTTTATCTGTGGGTTCATGATGAGCGCGCAGAGTTAAGGGATGCACAAGAAATTTGGGGTTTGGACATGCGCCAGGCAATGGAGTGGTTCCAGAAAGATATTGGGGAGAAAAAATATCGAACCGCACTGATTGGCCCAGCAGGAGAAAACAGAGTCCGTTTTGCCAACATCATAGTTGACTGCAACCATGCTTTTGGAAGAGCCGGACTGGGGGCGGTAATGGGGGCCAAAAATCTGAAAGGGGTAATTGTCAAAGGATCGAAGATTCCTGAAGCTGCAGAGAAGGAAAGGGTCTTGCAGCTTAACCGTATTATGAAAGAAAGGTACAAAAGATCTGCCTTTGTGAAGTATGGAACAGGCGGGGCGATGAAGACTTTTGAGGAACTAGGCAATCTTCCTGTCCGGAACTGGTCTGGAGGAAGTTTCCCCCAGGTGGAAAAAATAGATGCTGTTACCCTAAAGCACAAGTACGGTGCAGGTATGGAAAGTTGCTTTAACTGCCCCATAAGCTGCAAGAAAAAGATTCAGGATCTGGAAGAACCATGGAGTATTGACTCCGTCTATGGTGGTCCTGAGTACGAAACTCTTGCTTCTTTTGGATCCAACTTGCTTATTGATGATCTGAGTGCAATATGTAAGGCAAATGAATTGTGCAACCGCTACGGCCTGGATACCATTTCCACAGGAGCAACAATTGCTTTTGCCATGGAATGTTTTGAAAATGGATTATTGAAAAAACAAGACACGGATGGAGTGGAGCTCAAATTTGGTTATGCGCCGGCAATGCTGGATGTTCTTGAAAAAATAGCGCTTCGGAAGGGAATAGGAGATTTACTTGCAGAAGGGAGCAAGAGAGCAGCACAGCAGATAGGGAAGGGGGCTCTTGATTTTTCAATGCAGGTCAAAGGCCAGGAAATACCTTTTCATAATCCGAGGCTCAACCAGGGGCTGGCAATCCATTACAGTGTGCATGCTGTTGGAGCTGACCATGTTTCAGGGACGATTGATCATCTTCTCCCCGGGCTAATGGCAGACTGGGATACCCTTGACCAAGCTGAAACCATGGATCCCACCGAGCTTAGCACCCGCAAGGCGCGCATGACTTATTTGCTTGGGCTGTGGAGGGCAATGCCGAATTACCTCGGCCTGTGCAACTTTGTTCCCTGGCGCTACAAAGAGGTATGTGAAGGGGTGGAAGCAATAACCGGGTGGAAAATAACCGCCTGGAAACTAATGAAGGCGGTTGAGCGGGGTATAACCATGATGAGGGTTTTCAATCTGCGCGAAGGGTTCACCCACGAACACGATTTCCTTCCTGAGCGCTTTCATGAACCCGCGGTAGAGGGCCCATTGAAGGGCGTGAAGATTGACCGAGAAAAATTCGAGGAAATAAAAAAGATTTATTACCAGATGCTTGGATGGGACACTAATGGAGTTCCAAGGAAGAGTTGCCTTGCAGCCCTGGACCTCGAGTGGCTCTCTTCTTACATAGATGTTGCCGAGGATTAAGAAATGAGCAAGGTTGTTAAAGTGGACGAAATTCCGTTTGAAAGTGTCGAGTGGGGGCGTACCAAAGAAGTCATAAGCCCCCAGAGTGGGGGATCCAGGAACGTCAAAGTGAAAGTAACAGAGTACCTGCCCGGCCATGAGCATGATCTGCACGTACATCCAGATCAGGAAGAAGTTATTTTTGTTCTCTCGGGTAAAGGTACTACCCACTGGGAAGGCGGAAAACAGGAGGTAGGGCCGGGTTGCGTAATTTTTATACCAGCCGGGGAGGCTCATGCAAATGTGAATTCAAGTGATACGGAACCCCTTAGGGTAATCGTGATCAAAAGTCCGCCTGATGATAGAGAAGTGAAGGTTAAGAAGCAATAGAACACGGATCAGAGGGAGGTAGTTAAGTTGGCAAGAAATAGCCGGGTTGGATTGGCCATTGTTGGAACAGGTGCATGGTCTGGAGCAATAGGGGATGTGGCGAAACGAAGTGAAAAGGTTGACCTTGTGACCTGTTTTGATACAAATGCCGACAGAAAGAAGTCATTTAGTGAAAAGTTTGGCTGCGATATGGAAGAGAGCTTCGAAGATGTGCTCAGAAGGGATGATGTTGAAGCCGTTCATCTTGCATCTCCAAATGCGCTTCATGCCGAGCAGGCGATTCTTGCTTCGAAATATGGAAAGCATGTATTCGTAGAAAAGCCTATTGCGAACACGATTGAAGACGGAAAAAGAATGATCGACGCGTGCAAACAAGCCAGCGTAATTTTGATGGTTGGGCACCACATGAGACGTCTGGCAGGATTTCGAAAACTTAAAGAGCTTGTTGAAGCTGGAGCAATCGGAAGGCCTGTTCAAGTTGATGCCAACTTTTCTCAAAATTTGGGCTTTGAGCTAACGCCAGAAAGCTTCAGGTGGTCCGGTGATGACTCTGGGTGCCCTGCAGGTTCATTGATGACCTTGGGGATTCACCATGCCGATATATTTAGCTATCTGTTTGGGCCCATAAGAAGTGCTTTTTCGTATTTCAACAGGCTTTATATCCCTGCCCCTGTAGAAGATGTGACAGCCACTGTTTTTCAGTTCAAGTCGGGGATCCTTGGGTATCTAGGTTCTAATTATGTTTCTCCTAAGGCCATGTGGATGTATGTTTATGGAACAGAAGCGAACGTATTGTGCACTGTTATTTTGCCTCAGTTGCCTTTTGAAGAATACCTGTTTGCATGGCAAAAGGTGGACCAAAACACAACTTTGCAGATTTTTGAAAAAGAAAAGACAGGTGCTAGAACGATACCTCTGAGAGTTGGCAATCCGATCCTCGAGGAGGTGGACGAATTTGCTGATTGCATAAGAACAGGGAAAAGGCCCGAAACGGATGGCGAGGGCGCTCTGAGAGCACTGGCCCTGATTCGGGCAGCCATTGAGTCTGCTAAGACAGGAAAACCGGTAGAGTTAGCCCTTTAGGATCTCTAGCGAGTTCCATCCTTTTTTCTTTCAAATCCTGCCATCTTTTCCATAACAGCACAGAGAGAGGCTGTGTCTCTTTTGGCCCATCCATGAGCCAGAGCGGAGGTGTAAAGCTGTGCTGATGTTGAAAGAAGAGGCGTGGGACAATGGAGTTCTTTTGCAAAGGCACTGATGATTTTTATGTCTTTTTGATGAAGCTCCACTTTCATAGTAGGCTGGTCATAACTGGCATTAACCATCAAAGGCCCCCGTACTTCAAACATCCGGGAGGAACCTGCACTGTCACTAATGACGTTGTAGATCAACTCAGGATCCAGGCCGGCTTTCATTCCCAGCACAAAGGCTTCGGCCGCAGAAGCATTATGGATGGTTACGAGAAGATTAGCTACAAATTTCATTTTTGTGCCCATACCGAACTCACCCACATAATAGTTGGCACGGGCAATTCCGTCGAATACGGAACCGCAATCTTCGCATACCTTCCTGGTGCCACTTGCGTATACGACAATATCTCTACGCGCGGCCTGCGCTCCAGTACCACTCAAGGGGCAGTCAAGCATTTCTACACCTGCGCGCTTTAAAGCCTCGTATGCCTCGTTTTTGGCCTCCAGTGTAAGGGTACTTGTCTCAACTACGACTAAGCCGCTTTTGCCCGCTTCCGAGAGGCTATCTTTACCAAGCACAACCTCATGCAGCGCTTCGTTGCTCGGTAAAGACGTAATAACCACGTCAGTTTTTTGAGCCACTTCTTTGCATGAGGTGGCAGCGACCCCATTTTTCTCTACAAGCGCTTTAACCCTTTCAGGCACAATATCGTAGCCCGTAACCTGAAAACCTGCCTTGAGGAGGTTCGCGGACATGGCAGAGCCCATGATCCCCAGGCCAATAATCCCCACTTTTTGCTTCATGGCTTTTCCTTTCGTGAAAAGATAGCGTTAATGTTTCATGATGTTGTTCTAGAAATCAATTCCTGCCCGGCCAATAGATCATATCTGTTGTTTGGCAGGATGAACTCCTTTTGTTCGTAGAGTGTCAATCCTTGGTCGCATCCAGGCGCGGAATGAATTGCCCGTATCCGGGTTCCGCGACCGGCTTGCCGTTTTGAGCAACAACTTTTCCCCGGACAATCGTCGTTACAATCCTTCCTTGCACTTCCATCCCATCGTACGGTGTCCATCCGCACTTAGAGACAATTTCTTGGTTTGAAATCCTATCCTTCCCCTTCAGGTCTATTAATAGTACGTCGGCGTCCGAACCCGGAAGCAGGCATCCTTTGCGCGGATAAAGACCATAAATTCTAGCCGGCATCTCACACAGCGCCTTCACTACACGCTCAAGACTTACCAAGCCCTTATTGACACCGTTTAACATAAGTCTGAGTGTTGTTTCAATCCCGGGAATCCCAAAGGGTGCATCCCAAATATTTTCAATCCCTGCGGCCTTTTCAGATTTTGGAAAAGGACAGTGATCGGTGCTTACTATGCTTATCCGCCCTGCCTCCAACTCATCCCACATCTTGTGCGCGGTCTCGGCATTGCGAACAGCCGGGGCAAATTTAGCCCATGGTCCCTTCTCTAACAAGTCGTTATGGCTTAAGTAGAAGTACTGAGGGCAGCTCTCAGCATAGATTTGCGCTCCCTGGAGCCTGGCTTGTTGGATCACCTCCAGCGATTCAGGCAGGCTCACATGTGCAAACACGGCACTCGCTCCTTCCCTTGCTGCCAGCGAAGTTGCAGTTGATATGGCAACCAGCTCTGCATCCTCAGAGCGCCATTCTGATACAGTTAGGTAATCCTTTCGTCCTGAATGTCGTAGCAACTCCTCGTTAACACGAAGAATGGAGTCGTCTTCTGCATGAATAAGGGTGGTACCGCCAAATTTAGCTAACGTCCGAAACAGTTCACGCAGATTTCCAGCAGGCATAGGAACAACACCATGAAGGGCGCAAGTGAAAGTCTTAAAGGCAACCGCACCCAGCTCCCACATGTTTTTAAGCTCATTAAGGTTGTCGGGCACAGCACCTCCCATGAGTGAAAAATCTACCAGGGACCTAGATTCAAGATAATCCCTTTTTTCTTGAAATATTCTTGCATTCAACACAGGAGGCTCTGTGCGGTGGTGTTCAATTACAGTAGTGGCGCCCCCTACTGCTGCTGCGGAGGTGCCTGTTATGAAATCCTCCCGTTCAGTATGACCGGGATCCATCATATGGACGTGCCCGTCCACGGCACCTGGCATGACTAGGAGCCCTGAGGCGTCAATTACCTGTTTAGCCTCTATATCATGGGCTTTCACCAGAGCTGAAATCTTACCCTCTTTTACCAGAATGTCAGCCTGAAAACTTCCATGTGGAGTGGCAACAACACCTCCCCTAACAGCCATGTCTGCTTTCATATTATTATCTCCAGATTATTAATTCTTGTATGCCCGTAATTACCAAGGTATTTAGGTTTAAGGCTGAAGACTAAAGGATTTTCAATAAGTAAACTAAGGCTGGTTCCCTTTCAACGAACTGAAATGCAGTGAAGATTGTACTGCCCGTATGAAAACACATACAAGCAGAGGACTTCCCAGTATTTTAACCTTCAGCCTTCAACCTTCAGTCTATCCACCTGAGTGGCTACGTATGCCCAAGCTAAGGCCGGGGTGCGATTTCATAAGGTTCACACCCATCAACGATTTGATGTGCCTCGAGAATCAGTTCAACAGCCAGCTCTGCTCCTCTTTTGTAAATCATTTCACATGTGTGGTTTTCACTAAGTGGAACCCATTTTTCACGGAGAGGGCGGCATTCTTTTGCGCCGAACTCCTCTGAGAAACGCCTGTGAAGCTCGAATGCAAGTTCATCAGGACATTGAAGTTCGTCCATCGGCGATGTTCTTCCATAAATCAGCCCAATGCATATAATGCCGGCCGCCAGAGCCCCACAAAGGTGACCCACTTGTTCAACTTCAAGCTCCTCGCTGGGACGCAGATCTTTCCCTGAGGCAATACCTTCCAAGATCTCGTTCATGTTCATGCCGGATACTTTTAGATGAGTCCCTCCTCCACCATGAAACCCTGTCATTATTCTTACCATTGATGGGTCCGTAATCTTTAGGGTGTCATTTATGGCGAGGAAAGTGGACTCGCTGCAGTGAAATCCCTTTCTGCGATTTTCTATGGCTTTTTTCCCCGCTTCTTCTACTTTTTCTTTGATTTCTTCCTTCATTCCCCGAATTCGCTCCTAAACTTATTTGAAAGTTTTTTAACCAGATTCGGCTGAGGTTGAGATTCACTGTTCCACTTCATTTACGTTCCTCAATGTAGCTTAACCGTTTTGTAATCTCGTACTGCTGCGGTAATAAATTCTTCAACGGAGAAATTTTTGCGGCAGCAGGGCATAGTGAAAGAAAAGTCGATCTGAACTTACAGGTATTCCTTCTGCCAGGTTTGGGTGGCTTTCTTAATCCTTTTTTGGAATAGCTCCTTTTCCACAATTCCTGGAGGAGAAACCACCACGAGGAGCATAAGCATCTCGTCTCCGGTATTGACAATCCTGTGCTCCACTTCGGGCGGGACAAAGATAGCGCTCCCGGGCCCCACCTCCCTTTGTTCGTCACCCACGGTTTCAATGCCCTTGCCCCGGAGGACGTAGAGGAGCTCCTCAACAGGGCTGGGGTGCTTATGGAGTGGGATGCCCGCACCCGGGGGAAAGCTTGTTTCCCATACACTCATTTGTTTCACGCCGTTCGTGCTCTGGTCGAAAAGAACTCTCAGCGTCTCATTAAGCCCTTCGTGCTCGTAAATTGGCCCCTCCTCTCCAAACCATGACGGCTTCTTTATATACTTGAAAGTTTTTTCTCCCATAAGCCCCCGCCTTTCCCGTCCAAGTGCTTCTTTTAATGAATTGTCCACCCTCCATCTACCATGAGGACATGACCGACCACCATGTCCGAGAGCGAGCTGCACAAAAATAGAGTGGCACCTATGAAATCTTCGGGTTGAGCCCATCTCTTTACGGGAAGCATCTCTCCAAGGGCCCACTCCTTGTATCCGGGCCTTTGCAATAGCTGCCTTCGAGTGGGGGTTTCAGTTACGCAGGGTGCTATTGCGTTTACGTGAATGCCTTTGGGGGCCCATTCGTAAGCAAGAGCACGGGTGAGATGGTGCACTCCGGCCTTTGCAGCAGCATAAACAGACCTGCCCTTAAAAGCGACCTGGCCAAAGGTAGAACCAATATTGATGATTTTGCCTCCGCCCTGAGAGATCATTATGTGCGCTACGGCCTGGGAGGCAAAGAATATCGCTTTTAGGGAAGTGTCCAGCGTTTGGTCCCACTCCTTCTCGGTTACTTTGAGAGCCTCTACGGTATCAGTCCATGCCGCATTGTTTACAAGGATGTCGATCTTCCCAAAAGAGTTGTGCACCTGTTTAACCATTGATCGGATCTGAGAGACGTCTCTTAGGTCCGTGGGTCGGACAAGGGCTCTCCTGCCTAAAGCCTGGATCTCGGAGGCTACCTCCTCCAGGGCCGATTGCGTGCGGCTAACCAGGGCCACGTCAACGCCTGCCTCTGCAAGGCCGATAGCCAAGCTTCGACCAATGCCCTGGGATGATCCGGTGACAATAGCAACTTTGTCTTCCAGGCCAAAACTGTGATAGTCTCTGCTCATGAGCTTACCTCATTGCCTCTTCCATGTGTTCAACACGGGTAAAGACAACAGGGCCTTCTGCCGTAACAAGCACGTTTTCTTCCAGCCGGCAAGTCTGGGGAAGAAGCGGGTGTCCTGCGAAAGTCTCCACAGCAAAATACATATTCTCCTTGATTTCAGCAGGGTAATCCAGTGAGTAGGCACGTGAGATCCACATACCTTCATACAGCGTGATACCAATGCTGTGGGCAAACTGCTGAAGGGTTACAGTTCCATACTTATCGTCGTCATATTCAGGGAAAGCCGCTGCCACGTCGGCCGTTGTGTTCCCCGGGCGGAGCTTTTCGATTCCAGCATACATTGAATCGTAGACCTCCCGGTAGAGATCAATCTCCTGCTGTGTCATCTTGGCTGCGCATTTGAAGCAGCGGACGAAGTCGACAAAATACCCGGAGGGTCCGACCGCGTTGATATCAACGATAACAAGATCTCCCTGCCGGATCATCTTGTCTGTTGCCCAGCGCCTGTACGGGCTGGTATTGCCGCCCGAGGCAACAATAATGTCATAGATAATCTCGCATCCTCGTTCCAGCATGAACTCGTGCACCTTAGCCTCAATCTCTCGTTCCCTAACGCCGGGTTTCAGCCATTCATACTTAATTTTCCACATAGCTGCATCGCCGATTGCAGAGGCTTGCTTGAGAAGTTCGATTTCATCCCTTGTCTTAATCACCCGAGCAGCAGACATTGCGGGCCAACCATTTACGATGTTTAGTCCTCTTTCCTGGAAGGCTTGAAGCGCGGGCATATCAAGATTGTCTATTCCTATTTTTTCTTTTTCAACACCGTGGTCTTTCAATACGCCAAGAACATCATCCGCCATTTTCCCTGCCATATAAGGCACTGCTCCCTCTGCCCACTGCCAGGTCATGGCCGGCCTGATTCGACCTTCCATCCATGGGAGATCCATCTTGGCACAAACCATGTCCGAGCCAGCAGTTTCAAATAAGACCGGCTCTCCCCCCTGGGGCAAAACAGCGTAACGGATGTTGATATTGTATTTCCAGTTCCCCTGGTATCCGCCTGTGACGTAGCGGATATTTGCCCCTGCAAAGAGAACAAGGGCACCTAGATCATGAGCGTTCATTTGCTCTCGCGCCCTTTCAAGGCGCTCTTTTCTGAGGCGCTCGAAGTCTACCCGATACTGCCAGTCGGCGCCTGTCTGGCTATAAAGGCGGTGGGGTTCCCACTCGTGCGGTTTGCCGGTAAAACTTGTGTCTATCTTGTACGTCATTTTCTCCTCCTTTTTGTGAGAAATTTCAAAGTCAATGTGGAGCTTTCTAATACATTCAAAAAACAAGACAAATGGCAGGCCCTCGGAATGTGAGCCTTCATCAAAGGCTCACGCTTCCTATATTACTGGAAAAGACGAGTAACAAAAGACCATAGCCTTGTCAAGAAAATTCACTCTGGCCAAACGCGCTTTTCCTTTACATTCCTAAAGTTGACATTAAAATACCTTAATATAATATAATTGAAAGTAAATATTAACAATGTGCCCTAGAAGGGTATGAACTGAAAGTGCACAATATTTAATTTCTATGAAATATTTTCAACTCAATGGAAATTGCGTTGACATTCATGCCTGTTTTATGCATTGTAATACTGGTGGTAGATGGGGAAGTCGGATTGTGGCAACAGCCCACTTGAATATTTCCTTTCTCGCATAGGTGAAGAATGCCATGTCTGGAACACTGGTTGATTTGGGGAAAAGGATTCGGAGAGAGAGGCTTAGGAGACAGTTGACTCTTGAGAGATTTTCGGAGATGACCGGTCTTTCAAAGAGCTTCCTGAGCCAGATTGAAAGGGGGATAGCTGAACCCTCCATTACTTCACTAAAAAAGATTGCCAAGCAATTCGGGTTTAGCGTTGTTAATCTTTTCCAGAGCGAAGAGGACATGAACTCAGCGTGGGAATATCAAAAAGTTGCGCAATCGCCTGGAGTGAAGAAAACCGGGTATGTTGAGAAGGCTGAAGTTGTCCGTTCAGACAGGCGCAAGCGGCTAGCCTTGCCCGGCTCAAAAGTGATGTATGACCTTCTTACTCCTGACATGAACCGCCAATTGGAAGTCATGTATATGCGTGTGAAAAAAGGGGAGAACTCCGGCGAAGAACCGATGCTCGATCCGCCGGGTGAGAAGATGGGAATCGTGCTGAAAGGCACGCTCGAAGTCTCCGTCGGAGGAGATGTTTACAGGCTTGAAGAAGGGGATAGTATCTATTATCCAACAAGCTACCCTCACTCCTGGCGAGCGCTTGAAGGGGATATAATAGAAGTCATCTGGATCCTCACCCCACCATCGTTCTAGATGGTGAGTTAAGCTTTCCCGGATGCTTTTGTGAGTGTAGATGAGAGCGGGAATGCCATAGGCCTCCAGGCTCTTTTTGTATTCTTGAATTTTACGATAAGAAGAAAGGAGAAAAAATGAGTAATACAAAACAAAACACTGGCCAGCCATGGAAGACAGATAACTGGTTTGTCAGTCCATGGAACTATGTGGATGAGGTGACAAGAGATTTCCGTCCTCCGGAGAAAGTAAAGATTCATGACATAACGCTACGTGACGGGGAGCAGCAGGCAGGGGTGATTTTTACAAAGGACGACAAGATAAGAATTGCAGAAAAGCTTGCTGAGGTGGGAGTTCACCGTATTGAGGCAGGAATGCCAGCAGTTTCCCCCAACGACGAGGCGGCCATACGCGAGATTGTCAAGCGAAATCTGGGACCGGAGATTTTCGCTTTCTGTCGCTGCATGGTCCCTGACGTGGAACTTGCGGCAGATTGCGGTGTGGACGGAATTGTGATCGAGATTCCTGCAAGTGCACACCTGATTTCCGAGGCATACAGATGGCCGCTTGAAAAGGCGATAGATCTTTCCGTGAAAGCAACGGCTTTTGCAAAGGAAAAGGGGCTTTATACGGTTTTTTTCACCATCGATGCGACCAGGACCGATCTTGGGTGGTTGCTTGACTTGATTGATCGTGTTTCAAGTGAGGGACACATGGATGCGTTTACACTGGTAGATACATTCGGCGTGCTCTCTCCCCATGCAGCTACCTACTTTACCAACAAGGTGAGGGAGAGGGTGAAGAAGCCCCTTGAGATTCATTTTCATTCTGATTTCGGCCTTGGGGTTGCCAACACGATTAATGCTGTTTTGGCAGGAGCGGAAGTTATTCATTCAACAGTTCTCGGTATAGGTGAAAGGGCCGGGAATACGCCGATGGAGGAGACAGTGCTTGCCTTTTTGACCATGTACGGGATTGATGTAGGTATAAACTACGGGAAACTTAACGAATTATCGAGGCTAGTGCGCGAGCTTTCAGGCGTTGAAGTGCCTGCGTGCAGGCCTTTCATTGGAGATGGCGCTTACACAATTGAGTCAGGGATTGTTACCGGGTGGTTCAAGAATGCATTTGAGTCAAGCCCCACAACGGTTTTTCCGGTTAACCCCAATTTTGTCGGCCATGAGCCCCCCAGAATACTGATGGGCAAGAAGAGCGGCCTGGACAACATTGAAATATGGAGCAAGAAGTTGGGGATTGAACTTAGCGAGGAAGAGGCGATGGAGGTTCTAAAAAGGGTGAAACTCAATTCCCATGATTTGAAAAGAACTCTTACTGATGATGAATTTAAGGAAGTCGTGGGTGAGGTGAAGGCTCAGAAATAGGTTGGCATACGTTCTAGTTTAGCCAGAGGGGAAAGACAATGATTGCCGAAGAAGCCAGAAAAGAGCTTAAAGGCATTGTCGGGGAAAAAGGATACGCGGAGCATAAAGAAGCTTTAATTAGCTACTCTTATGATGCATATGCTGTTGAGGCTGAACCGGAATTGGTTCTCTTCCCTACGACAACTGAACAAGTTTCAAGAATTATGCAGGTTGCCTCCAGGGAAAGGATACCGGTAACCGCACGTGGTGCAGGCACCAACCTTACGGGTGGCTCTGTTCCAGTGAGGGGAGGGATTGTTCTGGCTTTTACAAGAATGAATAAGATCCTGCAGATTGACAAAGAAAACAGGGTAGCCGTTGTACAGCCCGGTGTGGTGAACATGGATTTTCAGAAAGAGGCTGAACGCCACAACCTCTTTTTCCCCCCTGATCCTGCGAGCATGGCCATATCCACAATGGGGGGAAATGTGGCCGAAAACGCCGGGGGACCCAGAGCAGTTAAATATGGAGTGATGAAAGATTATCTTCTGGGTCTGGAAGTAGTGCTCGCCTCAGGGAAGGTGCTTATGACAGGCGGGAAGACGATGAAAAATGTCACGGGATATAACCTAACACAGCTGATTTGTGGGTCAGAGGGGACTCTGGGGATCATCACCAAGATTATTGTTAAGTTAATCCCGTTACCTGAGACAAGAAGAACGTTACAGGTAGCATACAGGCAACTGGAAGATGCAGGCACGACGGTTTCAAGGGTCTTTGACATGGGCATTCTACCAGTTGCCTTTGAAGTGCTCGACAATGTATTTATTAATATTATTGAAGACTACTCGCACATTGGGCTCCCGAGGGATGCAGAGGCCCTGCTCCTTATTGAGGTAGACGGGCCGGAAGTTGCGGTTGAAGCGGAGGCAAAACAACTTAACGAGCTTTGCCGCGAAATCGGTGCCGTGGATATAAAAATAGCAAGAACATTTGAAGAGAACGATGAGATATGGAAGGCAAGACGTTCTGCTTACGGTGCTGAGGCACAATTGAGGCCCACTGCTATTGCCGAGGATTGTACCGTGCCTGTAGGCAAACTGGTTCAAATGTTTCGAGAAGTTGCCAGAATTGCAAAGAAGTACAACCTGCTTATTCCTATTGTGGCCCATGCCGGTGACGGCAATCTTCATCCCCAGATTCTCACCGATGTTCGAAACAAAGAGGAAATGAAGCGGGTTGAGAAGGCTATTGATGAAATATCGGCCAAATCCGTGGAGCTTGGTGGGACTCTTACGGGCGAGCACGGAATTGGCATTGCCAAAAGAGAGATCCTGGGTATGGAGATCGGGGAAACAGGGATTGAAATTACCAGGGCAATAAAGAAAGCCTTTGACCCGGACAACATTCTCAATCCGGAAAAAGTGGTCAAGGTGGATTAGAAGGACCTCCTGTTCAATGATATCTGCTGAAGAGGTAAAGGAGTTATCAAGTCGGTGTGTGAAGTGCGGACTTTGTCTAGCTTCCTGCCCTGTTTACCAGGAAATTCTGACAGAAGAAGCTAGCCCTAGGGGAAGGGTGCAGCTGGCCAAACACATCTTTCACGGGCAGGAAGAAAAGAGTTCGGGTGTGTCAGAGAAACTGGCCGAAGCTTTTTATCTTTGCACTTCCTGTAATGCCTGCTCTGTGTCTTGCCCTTCGCAGATAAAACCTACCGAAGTTATCCAGGAGGGCAGGGAAGAAATCTTCGCAGCAGGCGGAGCTCCTGAGCCCGTAAAAGCTGTGAAGGAGAATATATTAAATACTGCAAATGTCTATGCTGCGAAAAAGGAAGACCGTACCGCGGTCTACCCCGCTGCCTTGCGGGAGAGGATTGGCGCCAAATGGCCAAGGAAGGCTGATACGGTGCTGTTTTTGGGATGTGTTGCAAGCTATCTGGATATGAAAATTGTGCCCAGCTTTATAAAGATTATGGATGCGGCCAAGGTTGACTATACCCTGTTTGCAGAAGAAGAACTTTGCTGTGGGCTCCCCCTGTATGTGATGGGAGATAAAAAAAATTTTAGGAAAAATGCGAAGGAAGTTATTGACATGATCAAGAAGACAGGTGCACGGGAGATTGTTACTCCGTGCGCCGGGTGTTACAAAACCTTCAGGAAGTACTATCCTGAAGTAGGAGACATGGGTGTTCAAATATACCATTCCGTTCACTATATCCTCAAGCTGATCGAGATGAAAGCTTTAGACTTTGATCTCAAGACGAATAAAAAGGTAACGTATCACGACCCCTGCGATCTTGGCCGCACCTTTGAAATATTCGATGAGCCCCGTGAAGTATTGAAGGCTGTGTTGGAACACGAGCCACTTGAATTGGAGAGAAGTCGCTTGTTGGCTAGATGCTGCGGCGGAGGGGGGAGTGTAACGGCAGTGGGGCCAGAGCTGGCCGCCGAGATGGCAAAGACCAGGATAAAGGACGCAGAGGAAGTGGGTGCCGAGGTAATTGTTTCAGGGTGCTCCACATGTAAGGATAATTTAAGAAAGGGATTAAAACTTATCCCGAAAGCCGAGCGGCCTAAAATCAGAGTTAAGGATATTACGGAGATTGTGGCAGAGGCAATAACTTAGGAAATGTGCGGCTCTTGGAAGGAGGAAGTATCATGGCATCGGACAAAGCGATCCTCGTAACAGTGATTCTTCATCATGACCAGTCTAAAACGCTTGATGAAATCATGGAACACGCAAAGACCACCGGGTTTTACCGGGATTTCCCACCAGAAGGCTCCGAGCTGGTGTCGTGGGTAGTTGCCATGTCTTACGGTTTCATCATTCAGTTACGGGTGGAGCCAGGAGCGCTTCGGAGCCTCAACCGCTTCATGGAGCAAAAGGCATGGGGTGCTTTCCGCTACGAGGTTTACCCTTCCTACGATTTCGCACCCATAGCAGAAAACCTCAAGAAAGAACATTCTTAATTTTCAGGTCGGCCGCGGGTTTCGAGTGTGTTATGCAAACAATGGGATTTTTTTCAAAGCCTACTCTGGCACAATGAAGGGCCCCGTCTCTATAATATCTTTTTTCCAATCCGAGCCGAACGTCGCGTTGAAGAATTCTCCTAGGCGTTCAAACAACTGCTCCCATGCCTGTTTCTTGCTCTTGTCCACTACTTGCTCGAGAAAACCGCGGAGCTCACCGATTTTCTCTTTCGGGAAGAAGGCCTTTGCCCCCAGGTCAATTGATTTCTTTAGTGTTTCAACGGTAAAGGCGTTAGCCGTAAGCATAACCGCAGGTATATTATTTTCAGCACACAGCTTTAGAAGCTCAAGACCGTTTACTCCCATTATATCAAGTATAGCCAGATCAGGAGTGTTGTTTTCAATATATTTTACCGCGTCTTCATAGCTTGTTTTGCCTACCACTTTGCAAATGTCCAGTTCGTCTCGCAAGGTCTCGATTACATCCGGCTCATCATCAACGGCCAGAACAACTTTGTCTTTCAGAGGGCTCTCTTTTACCATGCCGACTTAACCTCCTTTTCATTTGGTTTGGTTCGCAAAAACGCCTTTAAGCCATTTTCGCGGATCAGGCTCAGACCTGGAGCAGGTCTGTGTGGCCTGCCACTTTAAGATGGGCCTCCAAGGATCGAATGACAATCGGAATAAGGGCAGTTTCAGGGAGCCCCAGTGAGCTCAGTACTCGCGCCCCAAGGGTTGTCACATCAGAAGCAGGAAAATCCGCACTCTCTTTCAGGACGATGCTATGGATATTTTGGAAATAGTTCAAGCCTTCCTCCATCAAGGGATATATAGAGTCTCCAAGGTGAGGTTCGTCCCATGAGGCCATGAGGACCTTCAATCCTTGCACTTTCTGTAATTTCCTGATGGAGGCAATTGAAGGCAACACCTCGTCGTAAATGGGAACACCACCTGCCATTGGAATTGCATCTCCAGAAAAAAGCGCCATATCAGGCTCAAGCACGAAAGAGACAGATCCCTTTGAATGGCCGGGAGTATGAAAGACCTTCAGGGTCAATCCCTGCCCCAGATCAAGGGAATCGCCATCTCTTAGTTCTCTCTCAATGGCTACCGATCCTTCTACAAGCGAATAGAAGTTCAAGATTGGGCGTTCCCTGTACTGGCGGTCAATGTCTTCGATCCAGGCCGCAGCATCTTTATGTGCAGCCGTGTTGCACCCCGTTTCCTTTTTTATTGCCAGGGCCCCTCCGATATGGTCCGGATGAGAGTGTGTGAACAGGAGGGTATCTATATCTCCTGGGCTCCTGCCCGTTTCCTCTACATAATCAAATATGGCACGGTGGGACCCAGAAACACCGGAATCAATCAGGTAGATCTTTTCTCCATAAATGAGATAAGCATAAACAAACCGGCTGAGCGTTTTCTCGGGGCCTACCTGGAGGCTAAAAGGGATTTTCAATGCATGAATGTGTTCAGTGACTTTCATTTACTTTCCTCCTCAAAAAAGCTATTTGGCTCTCCAACCTGCGCCCCTGGGCCTTAGGCCAAAGGCTTCAAGCTATCAGCGATAAGCCCTTCTTTTTGGCTTTAGGGCCGGAGCAAGAAATGGGCCTATAATTGAAATAGCCGACAAGATAATAAATATAAGACTTATTGGGTGTTTTACAAAAATAGAAGGATCCCCCTGGGAAATAATCAGGGACATCCTCAGATGTTTTTCCAGATTAGGCCCGAGTATTATAGCAAGAAGCATTGGTACCACAGGGAAGCCATACTTGTTCATGAAATATGCGAGAAGCCCGAAGCAAAACATTATACCTGTATCAAAAAAGGTGTTTCTTAGGGCATACGTACCTACAATGCAAAGTGTTGCTATTATGGGCAGAAGGATTTTTTCCGGCACTTTGAGCACAGAAACCCATATTTTTATAGTTGATAGCGATATCAAGAGGTTCATAATATTGGCAAAGAGAAATGCCCAGAAAACGCTGTAAACAAACTGTGGGGTCTGCTGAAAGAGCAATGGCCCGGGGACCAAGCCATGAATCATAAGTGCGCCCATAAGGATGGCCGTGATTGGGTCTCCAGGGATTCCAAGTGTGAGCATGGGAATAAGGGCGCCTCCGGCTACCGCATTGTTTGCTGCTTCGGGGGCTGCAACTCCCTCCGGTTCGCCCTTGCCGAAATTCAGAGATTTCTTTGAAATCCGCCTGGCATAATCGTAACTGAGAAAGACTGCGATAGGACCTCCGGCCCCGGGAATAGCGCCCACCCCAGTTCCTACGAGCGCTCCCAAACTCATTGGCTTCAGCAGCTTCAAAATGTCCCTAATTCTTGGGAGAACGCCGGATATCTTGTCCCTGTATTGGGGAATCACCCTGGTCTTGCCTGCTATGCCGACCAGAACCTGTGGTATTGCAAAAAGACCGATCATGGCGGGCAAAAAGGAAATACCCGCCTGGAGTTCCACAACACCAAAAGTGAACCTGGGGGTTCCCATCATGGGATCCAGGCCAACGGTCATAATAATAAGTCCAAGAATACCGGAGATCAACGCCTTCACCATCGAGGTCTGGCCAAAACTGCAAATAAGGGTTATACCGAGCAGAACAAGGGCAAAAAGTTCGGGAGCCCCGAATCTAAGCGCAGCCTTGGCTATTAAAGGAGAAGCGAGAGCAAGACAGACCAGCCCGAACATCCCTCCAAAAAAAGAGGAGGTCACAGCAGTGCCTAGTGCTCTTCCTCCTATTCCTTTCTTCGTCATTTCATGTCCGTCAATTGCGGTTGCCGATGCGGAAGGCGTCCCTGGAATATTGAGAAGTATTGCAGAAAAGGATCCTCCGGTCATGCCGGAAGCAAAAAGGCCCAACAACAGGCATATCGATGTTACCGGAGGTAGGTTAAAGGTTATGGGCAAAAGAAGGACCATTCCCAGGGATATAGTGAGGCCGGGGGTCGAGCCAATAAAGAGCCCAAATACGACTCCTACCATAATTGCAAAAAGGTTCTGGATGTGAAGCACCTCAAAAAGTGCTGCAAGGGCCATTGAATGCATAAAGTACCCTGTCAATCAAAAAATCAGGCCGCCGGGGAGTTGGACCTGAAAAACTTTTTGGAAAAAGAAATAAATGCCGACAGTGGCGAGGACTGAAACCGCCACAATGCCTTTCCACTTCCGTGCGCCGGAGGACAACATCAAGACAGCAATAAAGAGCGGCGTTGTCATAAGAAACCCGGCATAGCTCATTACCCTGACGTAAAGATAGACGAGGAGGGTGAGAAAAATGACTCCTCCCACTTCTCTGACCGTGATTCCCTGCCCTTGTTTTGGCTTGGATTTGGTAAAAACACTCTTCAGGAGAAGAATGAGGGAAAGGGAAAACAGGATGATAAATAGCGTCCAGGGCATGAAATCTATTCCCAGCGTATTGGGGAGATTTCTCTGAGGCAGCCTTGCTGTGAGAAAGGCAAAGAAAGAGCAGAAAGCAATAAGTATGGCAGAGATTATAATATTTGCCTTTTTCATTGGAGAACCTGGAAATAGGGAAGGGCTGAAAAACCATTTTCAGCCCTTATTTTCTTTAGTATTTCCCTGGCTTATTTGACAAGCCCTCCCAGTCTCATAGCTTTTGCTATGCTTGCATCCTGAACCTTCAGGTAAGCTTCAAATTCCTTTCTTCCCATGTAACTGACCTTGAAGCCTTTTTGTTTGGCAATCTTTTGAAATTCCGGGCTCTCCGCACCTTTCCTGAAGGCTTCTGCAAGTATGTTTATGATGCTCACAGGCGTGCCTTTTGGAACGCTGATACCCCTGAAAAGCTCCATCACTATTGGGTACCCCATTTCCTTCAGGGTTGGGATATTCGGGTATGCAGGATCCTTTTTTGCGGTTGTCATAATAATAATTCTCGCCTGTCCTGCCTGAACCTGCGGGGCAATTTCAGGGATAGGAACACAAATAGCCTCTACCTCTCCTCCAAGCAAACTCGGTACACGGCGTTTACCCCCAAGCGGCACATGAATTACTTTGATTCCAAATTCCTTTTCAATTAGCACTGCGGTTAGATGTGTGCCGCTTCCCGTTCCCGCATTTCCAATCTTTATTTTCCCGGGGTTTTTCTTGGCATACGAGATGAACTGCTCAAATGTTTTCCAGGGAGCATCTGCTCGAACGGCAATCGGCATACCTGTATATCCGATCCTGCATACGTGGTCAAAAGCAGTGTACTTGAAAGGCACATTGCCTATATTGGTGGAGGTGAGAATGGATAGAGAGTTCCACCCAACGGTGTACCCGTCACGACGAGATGCCTTAAGGGCGCTATACATAATGCCGCCCCCTGCGCCCGGCCTGTTCACGGCAACTATGGGCTGGCCGAGATAGGGCTTCGTCCCTGCTGCAAGTGCTCTTCCCATGAGGTCGGCAGCTCCACCTGCACCAAAAGGAATCAGGAACTTTATTGGTTTTTTAGGGTAATCTGCAGCCGACGCCATGCCAAGGGCAATGGTAAGACTCAAAAAGATAGCCACCAGAAAAAATAATTTCTTGCTCTTCATGATACCTCCTTTTCGCTTTAGTTACGGGTGAAAAAATAAGTGAGTCTCCACAAACCCATACCAGACCTTACTTACTCCGCGGGGAATCAGTTCAGGGATGCACGACAACCTTTAGTGCATTATCCTTTCGTTCCATGAAAGTTGTGAGCGCTTCATTGATATTTTCCAGAGGAAAAGTGTGGGTGATGAGACTTTTGCCTTCAATTTTACCCTCGGCCATCAACGAAATAGCCCTGTGTACGCTCATACGGCCTTCCCCCCTAACAGTGAATATATTAATTCCGTTCTTGACGGCAAGGCCTATATCGATAGTCACAGGATCGTCGAAGTGAGCAAGTAACACGATCTCTCCACCCCTTCGAGTCATTTCAAGTGCCTGCTGAAGACTCTCTTCCATGCCTGCTGCCACCAGTACCAGGTCGGCGCCGATGCCAGAGGTAAGTTCCCTTACTATTTCAACGGGGTTTTCCCTGTTAACATTGACCACGTTATCCGCGCCCAGTTTTTTCCCCAGCTCGAGCCTGTCGTCCCTGGTTCCGTTCAAGATCACCCTTCCTGCACCCAATGCTTTACAGCACTGAACAGCCATCAGCCCAATAGACCCAGGACCAAGAATGGCTACCGCCTCACCCGAGATATAGCCGCCTGCCATGTCTATCCCGTAGAGTGAAGTACCGGCCGTTGTCGCCAGTGTTGCTTCCTCAAAAGAAATGTTATCAGGGAGTTTGCATAGGGTATTTACATGATTAACAGCATACTCAGCGAAACCTCCATTTGTTGTGAAACCATTCGCCCGATGGCCTTTTTCAAAGTTACCGTAGTTAAGGCAGGCAGTGTATTTTCCCATAATGCAGTTCTTGCAACGCCCGCAACCCTTGTGAACTTCCACAACCACTCTGTCTCCCGGCTTGAACTCGTCAATTCCTTCTCCAACCGCTGCTATTGTACCGGAATATTCATGTCCTATGATAAATTCTTCAAAAGGCGGCTGTTTTGGCATCCCTCTTTTTATTATTTTGATATCCCCACCGCAGACTCCGCACGCAGCAATTTTTACAAGAGCCTCGTCACGCCCCGGAAGGGGTACTTTGCGCTCAACAACCCTGACATCGTTAAAGCCATAAAGGACCGCGGCCTTCATTTTTTCCGGTATTTTCATGAAGTTTACCCCTGGTGTTCCTTGCCCGTGTTCTCAAAGGTAAAACTTGACCCCAGCCAAAGCCAGTATCTAGAATCAAGGGGCATAAATGTCTGCTCCGCTTGCGTAGACTTCACCAAAGCAATCGCTCCTCTCTCGAGCGATCAATCACAGGCTTGGCTTCAGGGAGGGTATTCCCGCTACGTACTGCCCCCATCAGCTCGGTTCAATAATATATCAATTGCCGGATGGTTTTGTATGTTTTTCTTAACTACACACACATCGGCTGCCGATTTGATGGCATTTAGATATTTTTCAGGAAAATCCTTTGCCACTTCAATATCTACGACAATTCTTCCAATCAGTCCGGATGTCCGGTCATTTTCGGATCTAACTCTTAACTTGACTTTGTTTCTTGGTATGTCGTGTTTTTCACAGAAGAACTGGATGTAGAAGCCCGCACATGTTCCGATAGAGGCGAGAAGGAGTGCAGTTGGGGAGGGCTCCGTACCTTCTCCCCCGGCGGTCTTTGGTGCATCAGTTGGAATCGTGAACCCGTTGTAAAGGGCGTTTACTTTCTTGCCCCCTAATACTTCTATCTCTAGTTCCATAACTAACCTTGAAATTGATCAGGATTCTCGTGTCGTATAGATCGCAGCGATAACCATGGTGATCGCATTTTTCTTTTCGGGCTTAGAGGTTCTTCTCAGGGCCAGGAGGAGAGTAAATTATTATGTAGGTGAAGTCTTCCAAAGGGTCTGCCCAGACATAGTGCATTTCGCCGGGCGGGACATAGACCGTGTCACCTGGCTTCAGATTGTAAGGCTTTTCATTAATTGAAATCCCACCTGTTCCTGAAAGAACATGCATGCAATGCTCTTCCTCGTGACTGTGCCCGAGGCCTGTCTGGTTACAGTTAAGGCCTGCCTTCATGGTGTTCACAAGGAATGAGAACCGTGTTATTCCGCAGCTTTCCTCATCAAGGACTATTTTGCATCTAACTGAACCGCCGTGGGTAATCTTTTCTGCCACTTCATCAATCGGAAAAACATATTTTTTTTCAGCCATGATTTCTTTTCCTCCTAAAATGGTTGATTAATTCGACCCTTTCAACCTCTCAGGCTCAAGGCCTCTATTTTCCAAGGGCAAGGGAGATTACTGAAATTTCTTGCGCCCCAGGGATAAAATACCCCGCCAGCAAAGCTGCCGTCTTGAAAGTTCCACCCGCAAGCAGGTGTCGTGATTGGCTATTCCTTCACTTCAATAAAATCAGCACCAACGGGGGGGCACGTGAAGAATTCTATGTAGCGAAACTCTTCGTTTGAACGGTTAATGGTTCCGTGTTTTTCACCTGGCTGTATACATATCACATCACCGGGCCTTAGTGTTATTTCTTTGCCTTCAACTGTTTCAATAGCCTCGCCGCTGATCGGAATAATCACCGATTCCCTGTCCTGGTGGTAGTGATACGGGACCTCTTTTCCAGGAACCAGCACGGCGAAGAGTCCACCAAGATCCTTGAACCCATCTTCCTTTTTCAGGACCTCAACCCGGTAGAACTCCTGGGGATTGGGGTTTTCGAAGCTGAGAAATTCTTCTGTTTTTAGGAGCTTCATGGTATGTCCTCGCTTCCTGAGTTGGGGGGCGGCCTCCAGCAGGCGGTCAAAAGTAATTCAAACTTCCCAATTTCCTAGAATGCTCAAATGAGCAAATCTGCACAATTGTAGTAAATAGGCTCAGAAATAGTGTTTTGTCAAGAAAAAATGGAACGGGTTGCTCTCAAATTGAAAGTGTTGACAGATAATCTGTCCCATTACAGAAAATGCCTTGGTGGCAGATGTTGGAAAGAAAGGTATGGCTTGAACCATTTAGAGAGGCGTGCTATTTCCTGCTCAATATCTCTTATAAGGAGAATCGTTCGTGCAAAAGGTGGTAAGGAGTGTTTGTCAGGCATGCCATTGCGAATGTGGTGTACTGGTTCATGTTCAAGCTGGCAGGGTGAAAAAAATCAAAGGTGATCCTGATCACCCTATGAACAGGGGATTTGTGTGTATAAAGGGTAGGGCGCAGCCTGAGCTTTTGTATCATCCGGATCGAGTGATATATCCCATGAAACGTGCTGGAGAACGTGGCAGTGGCTTGTGGAAGAGAATTTCCTGGCATGAGGCGCTTGAAGGAATATCACAAAAGCTCACGGCGCTTAAAGAAAAGTATGGGCCAGAGTCTTTTTGTGCAATTCACGGGACAGGCTCCAGACCTACCCACTACTCCACGGCACTGCTCAGTTATGCACTGGGGAGTCCAAACGTGGCGAGCACGGATTTTCACATTTGCTTTGTACCTTCAGTGGTGGCGGGAAAGTGGACAATGGGGCACTGCATCACACTTGAAAATGGTCCAGACTACCGCAATGCCAATTGTATACTGGTGGTCGGTGGAAACCCTCTTGCATCCCATCCTCCAAGAGGCCTTGACCTCCTTGAAGCGAAGAAAAACAGAGGAGCTAAGCTGATAGTGGTTGACCCTCATCGCACAGAGATTGCGGAAAGAGCAGATCTGTGGCTGAAAATCCGGCCGGGAACAGACCTGGCATTAGTCCTGGGGATGATTGGATTTATCATAGAGGATGGTCTTTATGACAAGGAATTTGTCGAAAAATGGTGCTACGGGTTTGATGCTTTGAGACAGCGC
>Ga0190359_1000244_pt1 | contig 37143 bp, 10 predicted proteins | sample 48721823_MG_FD_161269 | JGI IMG/M metagenome (GOLD analysis project Ga0190359, IMG submission 161269) | Hydrothermal vent microbial mat bacterial communities from Southern Trench, Guaymas Basin, Mexico - 4872-18-2-3_MG | ecosystem: Environmental > Aquatic > Marine > Hydrothermal vents >... | reverse complement strand
TCATTCTACTAACTCTTTTAAATCATTCACTATGTTTTTAATCTTTATTAATTTTTCCTCTCCCGTTTCCATATCCCTTAATTTAACTGAATTTTCATCCAGTTCTTTTTTTCCGATTATTAAACAATATGGGATTCCCTGGGAATTGACATAATTCAAATTCTTGCTTATTCCCCTATCCATCATATCAATATTTGTTTTTATCCCCGACTCTCTCAACTTCGTGGTTATCTCTATGGACTCTTTCTCTGTCTTTATGGGTATGACAAAAACCTTTACAACTGTTTTCTCGCTTTCCATTTTTTCTTTTAGAGCATCAGATAGGACATCTAAACCGAAGGATATACCAACTGCAGGCACTTTTTTCAAACCGGTGAACCTGCCAATCAGATTGTCGTATCTCCCGCCTGCCGCAAATGAAGATGTTATTTTTGAATCCTTAAAGTATGCCTCAAAGATTGTTCCAGTATAATACACAAGCCCCCTCGCAAGGCTTGGAACAATACTAATTTCCTTTACACCTAAATATTTTGAATACCTCAAAACTGACTCTATCTCTTTAACGCCTTCCTCGGCTTCCTTTATTTTTTTCAATCTCTTAATTATCTCATCATTTGTTCCACTGGCTTTCAACAAATTCAAAATACTGGTTATTTTCTCTTTTTCAATTCCCTTTTCTATTAATTCTTCTCTAACACCACTTTCTCCAATTTTCTCCAGCTTATCCAGAGAAAGTATCACAGAATCCCTTTTTTCTTTTTCTATTTCAAAATAATCTAAAACTCCGTTCAAAATCTTTCTGTTGTTTATCTTTATTTCTGCCTTAAAGCCAAGCTTCTGGGAAACAATGTTTATTATCTTTAAAAACTCTGCATCTGCAATCATTGAATCTGACCCAACTGTATCAACGTCACACTGCCAAAACTCCCTATATCTTCCCATTTTGATAGGGCCGTCCCTCCATACTTTTCCTATTTGATACCTCTTAAAGGGCTTTGCCAAATCTGGATTTAATGAAATAATCCTGCATAATGGAACAGTCAAATCATACCTTAAGCCAAGTTCCCTGCCACCCTGGTCCTTCAACCTATAAGTCTCTTTGAGTATCTCCTCACCTCCTGCATACTTTCTTGACAATATTTCCCATTTCTCAAGGGAAGGTGTCTCCAATGGGCTGAATCCAAATGTTTCAAAAACCCCCTTTAGTATATCAACTATCTTTTGCCTCATTATTTTTTCTTCTGGCAAAAAATCCCTTGTTCCTTTGACTGGTTGAAATTCCTCTCTCATAAACACCACATCTTGATTAATTTTTCATACGCCTCAACTGCGTTCCTTAACTGCTTTACCTCGTTATACTCGTTTGCAACATGACAAAGTTTTTCATTTCCGGGGCCACAAACAACACAATCTATTCCGCATCTGGTGTAATACAGCTCGGCTTCTGTGTATCCTGAACTGCCGATAAATTTCTTCTTTAATATTCCCTTCATTATGTCAACTATCTCGGATTTTTTTGATATTACCATAGCCGGTCTGCCTGCAACAAATTCAACTTTTGCTTTTAGGTTCAGCCTTTTCAAAATTTCCATTATCTGTTTTTTTGCAAGATTTATGGTTTCACCCGGAATAATTCTCCTGTCTATCTCAACTTTACAAAAATCTGGAACCATGTTTACCTTTATTCCACCGTTTATTTTTCCCACGTTTATCGTGCCACTGCCTAAAATCTTATTCTTTTTTCTTTTCAGCTTTTTCGTTAGCTTCTCCAGTTCATTTATGAATTTAACCGCCTTCAATATTGCATTATCACCCAACTCAGGCATTGAGCCATGAGCAGATTTCCCCTTAAAAATGACATTCACCTGAACAATACCTTTCTGAGCTATCTCTATATTCATTCCTGTTGGCTCTGCTATGAGACCATACTTTATGCCACTAATCAACTCTCTTTTCTTAGATGTCAAATAGTCTGAACCTAATAGGTTTACCTCTTCTCCCGGGACAAACACCAGCACAAGTCTCCTTTTGAATTTTTTTCCTGAAAACTTTTTTGCTGCAATCAATATAGAGGCTAACCCCCCCTTCATATCAACTGCTCCTCTGCCATATAATTTTCCCTTAACTAACTTTCCGCCAAAGGGATCATACTTCCAGTTATTCCCTACGGGAACCGTATCCATGTGACCATTAAGCATCAAACCTTCTCCTTTTCCTTTCTCAAAAATGAGGATGGGCCTGTTTTTTTCAGGATAAATTTTGGTGAGCTTGAAATCCGTGCCTTTCATAAATTTTACTATGAACCTTGCCACATTTTCTTCATTTCCAGGCGGGTCCTCTGAATTTATCTTCACCAGTTCCTGTGTCAGTTTTACAACATCCATATCAATCGCCTAATTCTTTTTTTATTTTTATTATATTAATTATTCTGCTCTTCGTGCTAACCGGAAGTAATGTATTATAATCCAAAAAAGAAGCAAAGATATACGGTGAACTAACAAAATCATTCTCTTTTGTGAAGTAATTCACCCTTCACTTTGTTCACCACTTTTATATTGGTCAAGTAACCTTATAAATTTAACTGGATCATTTTGTGGGATATTTTCTTTTCATTTTTTCCTGAATTCCTTTGATTAATATATCTGCATCACATTCATCAAAACTTTCGTTTCCAATACAACGACCTCCATCCATTACATAAAAAGGCGCCTCAATGGAAAGTTCTTCGTATTCTTTATCCGGAGAAATTATTATATCCATTTCTCTGTGACCTAACTCAGGAGTAATTCCTATGTGCCCAAGGCATTTTAATATATTTCTTTCCTTAATGATAATTTCTTTTTCTTCATATCCCAAATTTAAATCTTCTGGCACATCTATTATTTTTACTTTATATTTTATCAGTTTCTCTTCTGCTGTTTCTTTGATTATTTCAGTCAATTCCCTGCCATTTATCGAATAAGGCAACTTAAATTTTTTATTTCCTACCATTTTTATCATCGATATACTATAAAACATGGATGAAAAGTTATTTAAGTTTAATTACTTTTGTGGACTTGACGACAGCAAAAATGTTCTTGTTACCCCGTCCAGTTCCGAGTTTCCTTATTTCAAACTCCGCGTCCTTTAATTCCTTTTCCAATCCCTCCTTCGTGTAAAGGTAATATTTTCTTTTAAAAACTTCCCCCCTGTAATGCCACTCTCTCTCAATTATTTCTTTGTTGGGAAGCTCTGGGTTGTCCCTGTTCCAAACAGTTAAAAAAGCCTCTTTTTTTAAAACTCTTTTTATTTCTGAGAGAGCCAGCAACCTTTCTCCCTTATCCAAAAGGTGATGGAGAGTTGCCACGCAAATCACATAATCAAAAGAAGATTTCCCAAAAGGCAGGTTTTTCATATCAGAAAGAGTTAGATGAAAAGTTAAATCAAATTTTTGCGAATATTTCTTTGCCATAAGCAAAAGATTTTTGGATATGTCAGTGCCGTAAAATTGGAATTTTTTAGAATCAAATGAAACAAAGTCTGGACCATGTGCGCATCCTATATTCAAAAGTTTTCCACCAGACCATATACCGTTCATTCTTTCAAGCTCCTCCCTGAAAATAGTCCGGTGCCTGACATTGTACCAGCTTTGCGCTATTTTATCGTAAAAATCACGAGCATCCATATTTAAGAATTTGTATTGTAAGTATTAATTTATGACCAAAGAAAAGCTTGCAGATGAAGTTATAAGAAAAATTAAAGGTGAAAATCTTTCCAAAAAGGATATTCAAAAGCTTAAAACAAAACTTGCCTCCGAATATAAAATAGAGATTCCTGGAAATGAATACATTCTTTCAAAAGCAGTTGGTGAATCAAAAAATGTTCTGGAGAAGCTAAAGAGAAAGCCAAGCAGAACCCTTTCTGGAGTGAGTATTGTTGCTGTCATGACGTCCCCCCACAAATGCCCGCACGGCATCTGTGTCTATTGCCCTAAAAATGATGAGGTTCCCCAAAGCTATGCCGACGGAGAGCCAGCAGTCATGAGAGGGAAAAGGCTTGGCTTCGACCCATACAAACAAGTAAAAACAAGAATCAGACAGCTTGAAATTATAGGACATCCTGTTGATAAAATTGAATTAATAGTAATGGGCGGTACTTTCACATCACGGGATTTAAAATATCAAAAATGGTTTGTGAAAGGATGTTATGATGGTATGAACAACATTGTCTCAAAAACTCTGGAAGAGTCAAAAAGGAAAAACGAAAGGGCAAAATACAGGTGTGTTGGACTAACTGTCGAAACAAGGCCCGACTGCATGAAGAAAAAGGAAATAAACCAAATACTTGACTACGGTGCAACAAGAGTTGAACTTGGTGTCCAAAACCCTGATGACAATATTTATAAGATAACAAAAAGGGGGCATAAAATAAGGGATGTTGTATACTCTACAAGGCTCTTGAAGGATTCTGGATTTAAGGTGTGTTACCATATGATGCCAAACCTGCCTGGCTCCAACTTAAAAAAAGATCTTAGAATGTTCAAGGAACTGTTCAGCAATCCTGACTATAAATCCGACATGTTGAAGATTTACCCGACACTTGTTGTGAAAAAATCAGAACTGGAAAAATGGTATTTGGAAGATAAATTCAAGCCATATTATGATGAAGAACTCATAAACCTCTTATGCAAAATGAAATCCATAATCCCAAAATATGTCAGAATAATGAGACTCCAAAGGGATGTCCCAAAAAAGGAAATTGTTGCAGGATGTAAATATTCAAATTTAAGGGAAATTGTTCAAAGAGAGATGAAAAGAAAGGGATTGTTGTGTAGATGCATTAGATGTAGGGAAGTTGGACATAGAATCCGAGACGGATGGAAGACAGGAAAATTTAAATTGAATGTTTTAGAATACAAAGCATCAAAAGGGAAAGAATTCTTCCTTAGTTATGAAGACAAAAATGAAACACTTGCAGGTTTTTTAAGGCTAAGAATTCCATACAACCCCTTCCGAGAAGAACTGCAAAACTCCACGATAGTGAGGGAACTTCACGTCTATGGTCCAGAGGTTCCAATAGGAAAAAAATCAAACTATTTTCAACACAAAGGACTTGGAGAAAAACTACTCAAAGAGGCAGAGAGAATTTCAAAAAGAAATGGATTTAACAAAATTTCAATAATTTCAGGTGTGGGAGTCCGCGAATACTACAGAAAATTTGGATACAAACTAGAAGGGGCATATATGTGTAAGAAAATATAGAAATTAATAAACCTTTGTTTTCGGTCTTTTTTCTATCTCTTCACCGAATTTTAAATACTCTTTTCTTTTGAAGCCGAATATTCTAGCAATTATGTTTGAGGGAAATATATCTGTAATAATGTTAAATGTTTGGACCTGATCATTGTACAAGTATCTTTGTCTTGCAATTTCATCTTCTATGTTCTTTATAGACTCCTGGAGTTCTTTAACATTCTCTGATCCTCTGATATCTGGGTAATTTTCCATAACAGCAAACAATCTTCCCAATAGTGTTCTTGCGGCTTGATCGGCTTTTTTAATATCATATGGTGTTGTAATCGACATTCTCCTCAACTTAGTAACTTCCGTGAATACGCTCTTTTCATATTTCAAGTAACTCTTGGTTGTGTCAACCAACTGACCAATCATATCAAACCTTTTTTTCATGGCAACCTTTATTTGATTATAAGTATTTTCTATAGCATTTTTAAGAGAAATCAACCTGTTGTAAACATAAAGCATGTAAAAAAATACTATACCTAAAATTATAATTAAACCCGAAATTATCCAGAACATAATTATTTTTGGTATTTAGTATTTTTAAACTTATCTGAAACCACCCCCACCACCACCAAAACCTCCACCAAAACCGCCTCCACCAGACCATCCGCCACCAAAACTACCTCCACCTCTAGAAAGTGAGGAATATCTAATACTCGCACTTGTTGAAATCCTAGAGGGACTTATGTAAACTAAATTTGGAGATGTAATATTAGGTATTTTTATTCTGAAATCCTTCATTACTTTCAACACATTCTTAGCAACCCCTAATGCAGTAGCATATACTAACCATTCCCCCCAACTGTTGAGGTCTTCAGGAGAGTATTTTTTTATTAGAGAATATCTCTTTAGTAAATTCCTGAAAGATTCCCACATTGCCCTCTCTTTTGCATATTCCTTTTTATATCTTCCAAAGGTATAAAAGTCAAAGAAATTTATAGAAATTATACCAGAAATTCCATATACCAAAATGGAAAAGAAAATCCTTTGTAGTCCTGTTGATAAGAAATAATAAACGAGTCCCATAAGTCCAATAAAACCAAAAATAAGTATAGCCAAATATCTTCCTCTTCTATTATATACATCAGGAGCAGAGATCTTTTTTAGATCTTTTAAAATATTGATAATCTCTATGAGTTTTTTTCTGTCAAACGTCTTCTCTACATCTTTCTTTAATCTTTTAAAGGAGAGTCTGTTCCCATATCCAAATAACTCGGTAATTTTTTTCATTGAACGATAAACTTTCTTTTCGTATTGATCCAATCTGCTTGGTATAGAATCTGAGAATATCAGAGCATCATCCCTTATTTTCCAAACTCCTTTTCTGGCTAAATCAAGGATAGTTGCGATCACGCCCTCGTCCTCCATCTCATAAGGATATCCATAAAATAAATAATTAACAAGATAACACCTTTTCTCTGAGGGGATGTAATGAAGTACCTTAGGAACATCTGGAAAAGAAATTTCCTTTCCAAATAAATGATATATCAACAGAATTATAATAGATGTTGAAGCAATCACCAAAACTAAAAAACTGGCTCCATGAGTGTAAATAAAATTAAAGAAATAATAACTTGTTCTCAAATTCTCTGGATATTTACCTGGCCTATGAATATAGATTCCTTTAGGTGAAACTTTATTTCTGGGTACTATTAAATTTATTTCGAATAAACCCCCTCTTTCAACATAATTTTTCTTCGTTAAATCTGGCGTTGAAAAGAAGTCTTCTCCTCCGACAACCATTACAGAAATATTCTTTACATCTATTTCAAAATTATCAAAAACTTTCCATTGAATGTAACAATAGTCCTCATAACATACATATGGTCGGGGGATAATATATTCTATCTTCATTTTATAATCTCCTACAGGAATATAAACTCCTGTAGTCCTACAAGCAATTTCTCTAACGCCTGGTTTGGTGTAAATTTTTTCTTTGAATGAAGACGGACATTGAATATTTAAAATTCTCATATCTTTCATTGGCCCATTTAATTTGTAACTCCTATAAAACTCATGAGCTACTTCTGACCAATCTTTGTGAAAGATTAAATCCTCAGACACATGGAGATTATCTGGTGTTAGATTTAAGAATAAGCTAAAAGAACTTAAATAAGAAGAACTTCTAAAATAATGTCCACCATCCGGATAAAAAAGATAAACTGTAAATGATATTAAAATAGGTAATATTAGTATCATCAAAAGGGCTTTTTTCTCATTCTGTATCACGTAATGTATTTTTTTATAAAGGGGGTAAAAAACTACTGCAATTAAAATCAGAAAGATTACAAAATTAAAAAAGTAATAAAAAAGTATCAATGAAATTGAAATTAGAATACTTAAAATAACAACCAAAATTATTGAAAAAAATAATCTCCTCATAGATTAATTTTTATTCTTCTTATTATAAAAATTCTTCACACATATAATTTAATTAAAAAATATAGAAAAAGGTGGGGTTTAGAACAACCCGGAACACCCCCATATTCCGAGAAAGAAGTATCGAGTTAAACCCCCACCACAATATAGTATATTAAAAATTACATATTTAAAGTTTACCTTTTTAAGAAGTTTCTTAATTTCAAGAAATTTGGTCTTTGATACTCTCTCCCAGAGATATCAGATGCAAGCTCAAAAAATGCCACCGCAGCAGGTGAATATGGATTCATTTCCACCAAAGGTGTTTTTCTGGAGAGGCTCTTCAAGACGTTTTCATCCCAGGGTATTTTTTTGATAACATTTGTTCCACTTATAGCTTCTATTTCATCCTGGGATATCTCATATCCCCTTTTCCTGACATGATTCAATACTATTCCCTTTATGTTTACGCCCATCTCCCTTGATACTTCTATGGCCTTGAGCGTGTCAGTTAAATCCGGCAGATGCGGTCTCGTTACAAACAAGGCTTCATCACATGCATCAAGAAATTTTAAAGCAATCTTATCAAGCCCGGGAGGAAAGTCCACAAGGACATCAGAATTCATCTCCGAGAATACTTCCTTCAAATCGGATGGGTCAGTATTAAGATACTGCAGAGATATGTGGGCTGGGATAAACCTGAGTCCAGTTTCGTGTATATGCAGTGCTTCCAGAAGTGATATGTCCCTTTCTATAACGTCGTGCAAAGTCATATTGTATTCAAAAACCCCAAGGTGCAAGCCGAAATTAGGATTTTTAAGGTCGCCGTCTACTACGATTATGTCCTCGCCAAGTTTATGCAGGGCAAGACCAAGATTAACACATGTTGTTGTTTTTCCAACACCGCCTTTTCCCGATAACACACCAATAATCCTTTTCATTAAATCACTTTTCAATTCTCTTTATTTTATAATATCTCTTCTTCCCTCTCAAAACTCCCTCCAAGATACCATCATCTTCCATTGCTTTTAGATATTCGTTTGCCCTGCTCCTGGAGAATTTCAAAGCTTTTCCAACTTCCGTTGAAGTCATCTCCTTATTTTTCAAAAGAAATATTATCTGTTTTTTTCTCTTTGTGGATATGCTCTTTTTCTTGAACTTCTTTTCAATTTTTTCAATCCTGTGTCCCATCTCTTTTAGCTGGGTTATTACCTCGTCTTTGCTGTCTCTCAATTTGACTTTTCTTGACCTTCCAATTAAATCCTTTATTCTCAGGACATCCTTGGATATTTTTATCTTGCTCATGGTTTAATTTTGGTTAAGCATATTTAAAAAACTGTCGGTTTTTGTCCAAACACTAAAATTTCGACACTAAGGGGAAATTTAAACCTTCTGTTGTCTGTCGACAGAATGTTTTGCCTTATATGCATCGACAGATAATGTTTATATTGTAATTATTTGATTTAACGCCTTTTAGCCAAATTTATAAAAACGGAGTCTCGGGGCTGTCTGATGAAAAAATATAAGAAATTTTTGGAAGAAAAGAGGGGACAATTGAAGGTAGCCGCTATTATAGTTTTTCTACTGCTTATTCCTTTTGTTATTGGTGTTGCCTATACATCCGAGAATAGTTCCGGTGCAACCGGAGCAATCGTTGCCGCTAACAATTCCCTTGAGACCGTAACCACTACGACCTCTTTACAAACACAAACTTCTACATCCGTTGAAAAAACAACTACTTCCTTGGAAAATGTTGAGTCTAACACAACTGAAGAAACAACCACGACAGTGGAACCTACAACTACGACAGTTGAAGAAACATCAGAAGAAAACACCACCATAGAAACATCAGAAAATACAACCGAGACAACATCAACTACCATAGAAATACAAAGAAATACAACTACAACCACAATCTTGGAAAATCCTATAGAAAACACAACTGTCGAAAATTCAACAAATACAACAACAACTACATCATTTCCAACCACGACAAATCATCCGACAGTTACAACCACAGTTACTCCAATACCAGAACAAAAACCAAGAATAGAAGTGAAACTCGACATACCGAGAAAGATAACACGTGGCGAAAAAATAAAAATAATAGCAAATGCAACAAATGTCGGCAACAAAAAAACGAAAATCACACTTAAATGGGACCTCCCTAAAGGATTTTATTCTAATACAACTGAGGAAGACTGCGGAAAAGTTGGTCCTGGTTCTTCATGTATTTCTGAAATAACTGTCGAAACTTCATTCTCAACAGACATTGGCAAAAAAGACATAGGAGTTGAGGCCATCTATGACTGAGAAAAGCCAGGCAAGTGGTTTAGCAATAATAGCATTATTGGCCATAATGACAACAACTGCGATTGCAGCAAACATGACTCTCAACTCAACAAATCAGACAATCACAGGGTATATAACCGCACATAGAAGCATAACAAAAAGTGCAACAATAGAAGTGTGGGCAAACACCATATTAGAACTTGAAAAAAACAATAGTATATTATTAGCGCAACTAAGGATGGATAATGGTTCTTCTGTACCAGAACAAAAAATTGATTTTTACTTAAATGGTTCTTATTTCACATCAAAGACAACAAATTCTGAAGGACTATGTGAAATAGAGCTGAATTCCTCATACATCATAAAAACTGTTTTTGAAGGAAATGATTCCTTGTTTTTGAATCCGTCTGAGAGTGAAGTTAAATTACAAGCGGAAAACATAACCATAGATACTACAGCACCGTTTTACACAGAATTTGATACAAACAATACGCAACCTAAAAAAGGAGAAGGTGTAGAATTTTACGCATTCTGGAAAGACGAGGGAATTCTAAGTAAGTGGATATTCAGCTGGAATGAATCTGGAGTATGGAAAAATGAGACATATGATTTTGGTTCAGGGTGTGGATGTTCTAAGCCAAAAGAATGGTGGAGTAATATAACGAAAACCATTAACTCGAATGGAATCATTGGTTATAGATTTTATGCATCTGATTCATCAGACAATTGGAATTCAACAGAAATGAAAACAATAAATGTGTTCAATGAAGAAAATCAAACTAATAAAGTCCTTGTGGAATATTCTTCTCTAACAGAGGATAAAGTAGAAATAGGGAAACCCGTTGAATGGTCTCAACTTGTTTATGTAACGAATCCAACGAACGATTCTTTTACAGATTACATTTTAAACTTGCAAATACCAAAGGACGCATTTGACATTGAAGTTTTTGATGAAGAAAATTTATTATCAAATTCACCTGTTGTTTCGTTGAGCCTTCAACCAAGTGAAAAAATAAAACTTTTAGTTAAATTTAAAACCTCTCCTATAAAATTAATAATACTGAATCAAACAACTATAGATTTGTCAACTCTCTTACCGGAAGAATCATTTGATATAAAGGTTTTTGACGGCATCAAAAAATACGAATTCCCAAATGTAAATAATCTTAAAAAATCTCCTTTTTATATCCCGGGGTTTGAGAAGAGAATTCAATTGCGCCACAACTCTTCATTACATTATCATAATGTTCCCGTAGAGATACCATTTGAAGGTAAGAATCCAAAAATTTTGAAAGAAACAAAAAAAGGAGCTGAAGATGTAACAGATGAAACAAAATTTGATGGAAAAAAAGTAAAATGGATTGTACCGGAACTCTCTGAAATAAATGCAACAATCGTTTCAGAAATAGAAAGAATACAGGGCAGGGCTATTGCTGGCATGCCAGTAAACTGGACACTAAAAATAAAAAACATAACTGTTGAGTATCTCACACCTGCCCCGGAGAAAATAGAAAGGGTAACCATTCCACCAACATCTATGGTCGGATATGAAAAAATCATAAATGTTAGTTCAAACCTCCACTATGAAAATATTAGTGTTTCTTCAACATATCCAGAATTTTTAAATGGATGGATTCATCTTGTCTGGTACAACGGCAACAAAAAAGTTTTAATTTATGACCAGCTCTCTGGAAAAAATATTCCAAGCTATGGAATCACATTGTCAGATACCAACAACAATGGAATAAATGACACAATCTCCTGGATAGTTCCACACTTATCAAATGAACAGTATGGATTAGGTTCCGTCCCATGCCAAACCTTTAAGGATAACCCGGATTTCTCTTTTTTGGCGGGAGCATCCGGTGGCTATCAAGACTACACATGGACCCTTGATAACGGGTGCCCGGGCCAGGCACAATGCCAGATAGTTAACATAACTATGAAAAGAAGGTACATAAATTCTCAGACATCTTCCAGAGGACCATTTTATGTAAAAATATTCAACTCAACTGGCGATACATTTTACTCAAGTTATTATGGATCTGTTGGTTCTGGAACTACAATTGGCCCTAGTTGGGTGTGTGATGAACTCTCCGGAACACCACCGTCAGATTGGGGAGAAACAACATGTAACGTAACCAATAATGGATTTAATAAAACACAGGAACCAATAAACTACACTGTTAGACTTGGTGCAGGAGGTAAGTGTATAGTTGATTTGTCCTACATTAACTACACTTGGTGCTGGGTTGTTGAAGAACCATCTTTGGAAAATGAAGCCGTAAGCCCAATGTCGGGTGGGTGGGGAGAAAACTTTAACTTCAGCGTTACGGCATCAGAACCTCAAAACGAAGAAGTTAATGTATCACTATGGCTTAGAAAAACAAGCTCGGACGCGTGGTATTTTGGAAATAGCAAAAATGTTACTTCACCTTATCCAAACAATACATATATCCTATACAACAAATTCACCTGTGATGACATATATCCAGAGTATAAATATTTCTTCAACGCCACAGACCCAAATGGTTATACCACAAACACTTCGGAGCATGTCTTTGAAATAGAAAAAAATGATTTTAATGCTGAGAACAAAACACCAATCTGGAACATGACTGTAAACAGGTCACAAACATTTAATTTCACAACTTTCTTCTGGGACAGAGACAACAACACTGCCCCGCACTATTTGGAAAGCTCTCCTTACTCTGCCTTTACTTCCATATCAAAGTATGGTGCCAACGACAGTTATGATACTGTTTATGGACCAACAAACACCAGCGGATACCTTACGAGAGAAATGAAAAATGATTCTTCAAGCTGGTGCCAGAATTATTTCTATGTTGGACAAAACTACTGGAAAGCTGGTAGTATAAGTGCAAATTGCTATTTTGACAATGTAACTGGTAATGATACAGAATGGCACGCGCTTCCATTTTGGCTTATGGGTGACCTGTCACAGAGCTCTTATCTCACACCAAGTGGCTCACAAAACTATACCAGAGGAGATAGTGTCTCCTTAGAAGTTTCAATAAAGGATGACTGCGGACAAACAAAAACAGATTCTTCTTCATATGGAACTGAATTTTTAATTGAAAATGGCAACTATCAGAATACAACAGTTGCAAGCATCGATACAACAACATGGATTCCGTCATCCAACGCACCTTATGGGTGGTATAATGTTACAGCAATCTCATTCTCAGAGGGTGATGATAGTGGAAAATATTGGAACTGGACTTACAAAAAAACTAATGCCTTCTTCCTAGCAAGTGAAATAAAATTGGATAATCCAGCAATCGTTCCAAATCCAGGTGGCTGGGGAGAAAGCCCTTTTGTTTTTTCCGTTAACGTAACCAATGATGATAACACTTCAACAACAATAAGATTGTGGATGAAAAATTCAACAATAGACTGGTATTTGGAAAACTACACCACTTGTGACCACTGTGATAATTTTGAGTATGTGTATGAAAAGAACTTCAACAAAAACAATGTGGATAACCAGTGGTATTTCAAGTTTAATGCAACTTCAACAAGCACCATGACAAATACAACTTCTCCAATTAATTTTGTAATAGAAAAAGATGACATAGAAGTTTTGTCAATAGAGGGCAACAATCAGGTTGTAAACAGGAGCAACTCAGAACCAGGAAGTACAATTGTTCTAATGACAAGAGTGAACGATACCGATACAGGAACATGGGCAACGGAGACACCCACACCTGTAGCAGCAATCACTTATGATGGTTCTACTTTCCGTGATGTTTCACCTGATTCCAACTCTTCTGGCTTTATAAATTACACATTTAATCCTGGTTGTACTGGAAATGATTATTATGATGTTGGTCTTCAGAAGTGGAAAATGGGTGTTTCGCAATCAGACATAGCATACAAGCCGATAAATTCCACTGACTTAAACATAACTGTAAAGGGTTCGCTCATAAACATAATAGAACAGCCAATCAATCTTGTGGAATACAATCAGGGAGACGACATAATTATAATAGGCAATGTTACAGATGACTGTGGCAACACCATACAGGGGGCAGATGTTAAATTTTATTTGAACACCACATCTGCATCATATGTATGTCCCGATGATGTTGGCGAATACAGTGAATTGGGTTTAGGAAGATACCAATGTGAAGTGAACACATCAATTTACCTGCTTGATGGAGGAGTATATAATATAACCATACTATCCGGGAAGCAAAATTATAATAACGGAACATATACGGAAGAAGATGCATTCACGTTAAAGGCTATTCCAAGATTAAAGCAGGCAGATGTAAACCCAAGATCCGAAGGTTGGTCGAGAACCTTCAACTTTTCCGTTTCTGTAAGTGACAACCTTGGTGATAAAGATACAGTTAGACTTTGGGAAGCAACTGTCGGGCAGGATAACTGGGTTCAAATAGGTCAGGAACAAAACTGTACCTCCTGTGATAATTATGTAATGTGGTGGACAAAGAGTTACACCTGTGATGACATAAAAGCTAAAAAATTCAAATTCAATGCAACAGACACCGAAGGAAATAATTATACAACCCAACTTGCAGAAGGTGACTACGTAGGGGACGACAACACATTTGTTATAGAGAAGGATAATGTAAGGGTTGAATATGTTAGCGGGAATGAAACTACGGCAGCTCTTGATACTCCAGCAAAGCTTGTATTAAGAATATATGATATTGACAATCAAACTTACAATCTTAGTACACCGGCACCAGTAAGTTTTAATGTAACTAAATTGGGGATTGGTTCAGATTATTATCAATGGGGCGTTGCCACAACTAATGAAACGGGCTATGCCGCTTTCGATTTCTACCCTGATGCTAGTTTCATATCTACAAAGCAGAATTGGAGAGGATACTTGAATACAACAAATACTCCTCAATGTTATAAGTATAATGTATCGGGTGTGTATAATGTTACCACGCGGAGCAATGTTCCAAAACTTGAGAACGAAAGTGTTGATATAATCAGTGACGGATGGGGTGTAACAAGAAACTTCACTGTTGATGTTTATGATGCAAATGACAGTGCAACTGTTTACCTGTGGAGATCATCTTTGCCTTCAGGTCAACCATGGTATTTGATGGGCCAGAAAGACTATACAAACAGTGGCTCTTGGGAGGAATTGGGTTTCCCTGTAAACTTCAGTTGTGATTTGAGAGGGACATGGTATTATAAGTTTAATGCAACCAATGCCATAGGCAACAAGAATTCAACAACGCCAAACGCATTAAGCAACTTCACGTTGACAAAGGATGCTGTACTGCTTGATTATATTGGGGGGAACAACACTGTTGCAAACAGAAGTGGCTCTCAGGCAGACCTTCTTAGAATAAGGGCAACTGACCAGAACGGAACATTGCTTGGTACATTCAACCTGACTTTCTTTGTTACAAAGAATGGTTATGTTTATGATGACGGTTCCAATGTAACCACAGATGGCTCTGGTATTGGGGACTATTACTTTAATCCACAATGCAGCCCAAGATATGAAGTTGGTTTGCAAAAATGGAAGGCAGTTGTACCCACACAGGAATGTTATAAAGATAATGACACTGACACAGTTGGATACAACCTGAAGTTAAACATATGGGGCGATTTTAACAGTACGATAATCTCCCCGGATTATACAAACAAGACTGAAGGAGACAGTATACTATTCCAGACAAGAATAAAGGATGACTGCCAGGTTGACTTCTCTGGAATTGACACAGTCAAATTCAATGCAACAGGTCCTGAGAATTATTTGGCATGTACCGGGGAAGAGATAGGTGGTGGTATCTATCAGTGCTACTGGGATTCCACCAATGCAAGGGAAGGATGGTACAATGCTACAGTGTTCACAAATGAATCATTTTATTATCCTGATGTTACAATCAAGAGCAATGATACGACACCAGGACTATTTTATTTGTTTGTATACAGTGCCCTTGAAGACCCGAGGGTTGAGCCGCCAACTGAGGGGTGGACCAAACTATACAACTTCTCTGTTAACGTAACGGATGACCCAGACGACAATGTTACAGTATGGTTCTGGATAAAGAGTGCTACTGGTACGGGAAATGTTTGGACGCAGTATGGGAGTTCGCAGATGTGCCATGGTTGCAACGATACTGTTCTAAGCTGGAACAATATTGAATTTAACCAATCATTCATAGGCTCTGTCGACTACAAGTTCAACTCAACTGACTTAACGAACAAAAAAGATGTTATAACAAATTCCTTTGTCATACAAAAGGATGATGTTGCTGTATTCAACATTACCCCTGGCCCGAGTGCCGTGATTAACAGAAGCCAGAACACCTTGTTCAGTGTCAGGATTTATGACACTGACAACCAAAGCTATCCCGGTTCCGGTGTTTACGGTAAGAATTGGGTCACCATCTATGACATAGACACATGGGAAACTGCTCCAGGGATTCTGACAACTGACTCCGATTCTTTTTTGAACAGAACTTTGGGAAAGAGTGACTGGTGCTCAGACGAAACTAAGTATTATTTGGGTGTCCATCAGTGGAAAGGCGGAACTGATGGCGATTCCTATTACAAGGATAACGTGACTGTTCCCTTGAACTTCACCTTGATGGGTAACTTAAGTGCAACCTTGAATAAGCCAGATGGAAGCATAAACTTCACAAAGCCAAACCAGATAGAATTCAATGGAACTGTTTACGATGACTGTGATAACCTTGTTAAAGATTCCGATAACTTCCCAGTTAACTTCACCGTCCAGAATGGTGGGTATACAAAAACATTTTTAGGTTCAATATCTGGAGACTATTATATTTATGACTGGACGCCATCCGATGCTCCTTACGGCTGGTATAATGTAACCATGCTGGCAAGGCATATTGGAAATAAGTATTGGAACAGTACTGCTAGAAGGGAGAATGCATTCTTCCTTAGAAGCAAAGTTCTTTTGGATGGTGCTGCTCTTACTCCAAATGGCGGTGCATATGGATTGAGCCCATTCTTCTTCACTGTCAATGTTACATCTGCTGACAATGAACATGTTGACATTTTCCTATATTTATATAATTCAACCAACGGATGGTTTTTGGAAAACCAGACAAGCTGTACTAATTGTAATAATTACGTTGCAAACTTTTCAAAAACATTTGACTGTGGAAACATTGGCTCATGGAAATATAAGTTCAATGCAAGCAGTATTACAGGAGCTGTCAACAATAGTTTGAGTGAAACCAACTTTGATATTGATCCAGATAGTGTTACGATAAACTATGGGTCTGGAAATGAATCCTGGGTTAACAGAAGTGATTCCAATCCTGACTACACAACAACATTTGTTGTCCAGATTTGGGATAACTCCAAGAACAATTACACTGTTGATGTTCCTTTGGGAAACGTCCACGCGTTTGTTAACAAGAGTGATGGGTGGATGGAAGTTTCTGGAGAACTTGGGGGCATCTCAAAGAATACAACTCATTATTACACTAACTTTAATCCAAACTGTAGCTTCGCTCCTGGAAAGAGAGAATGGATGTTTAACGTTAGCGGGGCAACTTGCTTTGCTGATGACATATCCGATGAGTTCAACGTCAGCATAAAGGGTGACTTGAACGCTTATTATATAGAGCCCACTGGACTGGAGACATTTGACCTTGGGAACAGCATTGACTTTAAGGGCAACCTGAGCGACGAGTGTTCTGCTGGAGTTATTGGAGCAAATGTCAATTATCATCTGGAGGGGCCTGGTGAGTATTATTGTGGTCCAGTCAGCAATTCCACCGGTGACTTGTATGTTTGCAACTGGCCTACCTCCGACCAGTTGATTGGAAACTACAATGTAACCATGACAGGATGGAAAAACTATTACAACAACAATACAGACTTTGAAGAGGACGCTTTTTACCTGAGGTCGATTCCGAGCTTGAAAAACGCGAACGCAACACCAAGAACCGAAGGGTGGTCTGTCCCAAGAAACTTTACTGTGAATGTTACTGACAATGCAGAAGATACTGTAACTGTTTATTTATGGGAGAAGGTTGGCACCACTTGGGTTCAGATTGGTTCTTCACAAAGTTGCGGGCCTTGTTCCGGTTCAATTCTATCATGGGATAAAACTTACGAATGTTCCGACTATACAACAGACAGCGACAGGGAATTTAAGTTCAATGCAACTGATACAGAGGGAAATAGTTATGAAACAACTGTCGCTGGTGGGGACTATGTTGGTGATGACAATGGTTTCTCACTTGAGAAAGACAATGTTTTAGTGGAGTATGTTAGTGGGAATGAAACTACGGCCAACCTGGATACTCCGGCTGAGTTTGTATTGAGAGTGTATGATATTGACAATGGAACTTATGGTTTGGTTCCTTCCGCACCTGTTAGCTTTAATGTTACCAAGACTGGAATTGGCGGTGAATATTATACTGTTGGGAGTAATACTACTAACTCAAGTGGGTATGTTAAGTTTTATTTCTTGCCGGACACCAGTTATGTTAAAACCAAACAGGACTGGATAGGGTTTTTGAATACTGGACAATCTCCTCAATGTTATAAGTATAATGTATCGGGTGTGTATAATGTTACCACAAATGCCAACGCACCCAAACTTGAGAACGAAAGTGTTGATATAATCAGTGACGGATGGGGTGTAACAAGAAACTTCACTGTTGATGTTTATGATGCAAATGACAGTGCAACTGTTTACCTGTGGAAATCATCAAGCATTATTGGACCATGGGAATATGTCGGTGAGAGCAGCTATACAAACTCTGGTAACTGGCAGACAATCAGCATAGGCAAAAATTTCAGCTGCAGTGACTTGGATTCAAACCCGGAAAAATTCTATTACTTCAAATTTAACGCAAGCAATGCAGTCAACAACAAAAATTCAACTGTGGCAAAATCAGAAGATAATTTCACACTAACAAAAGATGACATATCATTCGAAGAAATTTATGGGAATAACTCCATAGCAAATAGAACAGGCGACCAAAAAGACCTGTTGATGGTGAGAATAAGGGACGAAAATGGGACACTCGTGACGGGGATACCTGTAAAATTCATTGTAACCAGGGATGGTTCTACATGGGATACTGGAACAACAAATAATACTGACAACAGTGCATATGCATATTACTATTTCAATCCTGGTTGCTCTCCAAAATATGATGTTGGATACCAAAAATGGTACACAAAAGTTGAAAATCAAGAGTGTTATAAGGACAACAACACCGGTGGCTTCAACGGAAAGCCAAATTATAATCTCAATCTTACAGTTATGGGTGATATAAAACTAGCATACCAGAGACCGGATGGCTCTCAAAACTTCACCCAGGAAGATATAATCTCATTCCTGGGTGCAACAACAGATGATTGTGGAGAAGCGCTAACACCCACTGTAGAATACTATGCCAACACATCTTTGGGTAGTTATAACTGCACAAACGTAGAACAAGTTGGTGCAAACGCATTTACATGCGACTGGCAGACTGATATATACACCAACATGACATGGTACAATGTTTCCATGTATGCTGATAAAGCATTTTACTACAATAATTTCACAGAGAACACCAATTCACCTGGCTTGTTCTATATGTTTCCAATAAAAAAGTTAGAAAATCCAAGTGGAACTCCAATCCAGGCAGGATGGGGACATAAAAACTGGAACTTCTCTATCAAGGCATCTTCTGGTGATACAGAAAATGTATTGAATACCTCATTATACATGGGACAAGCATGGCCACCAACAATTAAGTGCGAACCACCAACCTGCATTAATCAAACACCAACTGAATGTGACAACTGCGTAAATTCTGTGAAGTATTGGTACCGAAACTTCTCCAATACAGAACAGGGCATCTGGTATTATCAGTTCAAACTGGATGGCAAAGAAACAGACCAGGTATTGTCTGTGTCTGTTGTCAAGGACAACACTTCATTAGAATATGCAGAAGGGAACAATTCGTTTGCAAGTTATTCTCCTCAGGTAACTGCCAAGATGGTTGTAAAGGTATATGACTACGACGCTGAAACATACAATTTAAGCCCAGGCGCAAACGTTAACTTCAGGCTGAAATATCCTAGTATATATGATGATATTATTGGAACAAACACGACAAACGAAACTGGATATGCAACATTCTATTTCACACCTGATTGCAGTTGGAATGGAGGAGAACAGAAGTGGTACGCAGAAATAAATTCAAGTGAGCCTAATTATGCTGAAAACATTTCATCTGAATTCAACATCTCTTTAGACCTGACTGGTTGCATTCCTTCTGTAAGCATCACCAACATCTATATTCCAGAAGAAGCGTTCATTGACAAAAATTTCACTGTAAATGCTACTGTAACTGCAATTGGTCCAGTTGGTTCCAAGGCAGAGAATGTGAATGTTACATTGAATCTACCGACAGGATGGTCAACAACAAATCAGATACAACATATTGGCACTGTAAATCAAGGTGAAATAAAAAGAATATGGTGGAATGTAAATGCAACTACATATGGTTTGGAAAATGTAAGTATATTTGCCAATTCAACCAACGCAGGCAATGACACATTGATATCCAATGACTTTACAGTTTATAAAATAAAAGAACCTTCACAACCTATTGACTCGCTGCCGATAGAGTTACAACCAGATGACTTGAAAATATTCTCATGGACATGTGAAGCTGGAGAATATAAAGTAGCAAATGTAACTGTTACATGGGATGGAAACAACACTGGTGCAAGGACTATTATTTATGATGAGAACAATGAGGCAAATGCCGTCCACACTTATTTCCTGAATACACAAGGCACGCCAAGAACAGATTTCATACCAATAATAGAATACTTTGAGCCCAATGAAACCGGATACTGTAGGTTGGGGATAAAAAACTTTGGAGAAAATAAAATAAACATCAGTAGCATACTTCTTCGACCATATTACAACGAAACTGTTAAGGTACAGGACATAATTCCTGAAAAGAGTAGTTTGGAAACAAATGGAATGGAACCTGGAGACGGACTGCTAAACATATCCGTGAAGATTGTCAATACCATAAGTGAAACCTTTGAAGTCAATGTGACACTAAACATAACCAACTCCACTGGTTATTCCGTGAACAGCAGCACACAAGAAAATATAATTATTTCTTCAGACTCTTCTAAACCTGTTAACTTCACTAATATTGATACTAGTGCATGGTCTGAAGATAATTACTCAATAAAAGCAAGTGTAATGGGAAACATATCATCCCCATCAGAAAAAACAGAAACATTTGTATTCAAGCCAGTTAGACTAGAAATTAAATCTGTTCTCCATGAGATGTGCAACCAGACAACAGAAGTGTTCAACGTTACCGTATTCCACCCATTCAAAGATTCAGCACAATATAATTTATCTTTAGAAGTTCCAACTGGCTGGAGCTATTCACCTTCATTTATCCTTATAAACTTCACTGGTGAAGGTAACTCCACCGCAGAGTTTAATGTCACCTCCGGCAGCAGTGATGGAACATTCTTGATAAATGCAACTGCAAACTACACGTATCCTGGAATCCAAAAATCTAAAACCTCTGGTTACAATATAACAAATGGTCATTCTATTCCTGTTTTGGAGATTATCAGAGAAACTCCAAGCTGGGTTAGCCCAACAACCGTATTTCAGTCAAGATTAATAGTCCACAATAAAGGTTGCGGTAAAGCAACAAACATACAACTAAATGAAACGATAACACCTGGATGGGTGCCTGCGAATCCAATTATTGATGGCACAAGTGGCTCAGTTAATCTGATTGCAAACAAGATCACATGGAATTTAAATGAACTGGAAGCCGGTGATTATGCCATAGCATCTTACGATGTTAACTCACCTGGTGGATTGAATGAACAGGGCGTATTCTACTGGAACATCTCTTGGTCTGGATATGAAGAAAACGAATTGACTCCACATAAAACAAATACAACCCGTTACAACAGTGAGCCACATCTGGAATATGATTTTGAAATTGTACACACATGGAAACCAGACAAACCAACATATTCCTGGAAATCTAGGCTAGTTGATCCAAACTCCACATGGAATGCTACATTCAAAGTTACAAACATAGGAGACGTATCCACAGAAGAAAATGATTGGAATGTTTCCCTAAAATTACCTCCAAATTGTAATGTATCTGATTACACTGGAGAATGGAACGAAACTTCAGGAATACTGATGTGGCAGCTCCCGGAAACGGACAGATATGAAACACAGGAATTCGATTTTATTTTAAACTGTACGGAGTCAGCTCTCGGAAAACATGTATTGGAAGCCTGGGGTGTAAGGAACAACGAGAGTACCATAACATTTAGCAACACCACGTCGATTGGCTGTAGCGGTGATGGTGAATGTACAGCTACCCAGGAATTCACATTAACAACACCATCCTACAATAGATACTCAAGAATTTTAAACAACATATCATTTTTAATAGATTATAACTGGACTGGTCAAAATTTGACTATAGGCCAGGGGATTGCATACTTCCACGACCAGAATGGCGTGCCATTATCAATATGGCAGAATTATTCCCATGTAGGCACCAACGGTGAAGTGTGGAGCACTTTAACCTGCCCTACAAAAGTTAGCAGGCTTGGGACAGATGTTGGTGATTATACACACAAGATAACTTTAAATGCCAGTGCTGTAGCAACCTATGGCCCTTGGGTGAATATAACTTTGAAGGAAATAAACTACACTTGGCAATATGGCAAAATTTTTGAAGATAGGGAAAACATATTCCTCAAAGTTAAGGTTTATCAGTCAAATCCTCATCTTGAAAACACCGCCGTACAACCAACACAAGCAGGGTGGAACCAGACATTTAATTTCACAGTTTATGCATGGGATGAGCAGGATGGTAATGTTTCTGTAGATTTATGGTGGTATAGCCCGATAACAGATCAGTGGACACTTGGAGAAGAAAAAATATGCACAAACTGCAATGTAACATATGACACAGCAAGATTCATAAACTTCACGAGAAACTTTTCTTGCTCAGTTCTTTCTGGCTTGAATGAAATAACACTAAAATATAAAATAAATGCCACAGACAGCTCCGGATTGACAAACGAGACCAGCGAAACAAACTTCAAACTTCTTGCTCACAATGTCACAGTTGAAAATATAGAGCCACCAAATGCAACAAGCCCGAGTATGACAATAAACAGGTCACAGAACACAAATTTCACAATAAAAGTCTATGATACATTCTTCAATGCTCCACCATCTGGTGTGCAGGGGAAGTTTAAATTCACGACATCAGGCGCCGGAACTACAGAGGACTATACGCCAACAGAATATACCAATGCCTCCGGCTACCTGATTCACGAAATGACTAATACAAAGTGGTGCGCAAACAATTTTGAACTAGGCAAACAGGAGTGGCACGGTGGTTTTGAAGGCACACCATGCTACAGAGATAATCTCACAGAAAAAAGAACCTTTTACCTGGTTGGAGACCTTGTAAACGAGATAGAAACTGTTGGCGGAAGCCTGCCTGGTGGAATAAATTTCACACAGGGAAATGACATAACAATAAAAGGGAAACTCACTGACGATTGTGGAAATGATGTAAACTCTGCAATAGAGGTGTGGTTCAACATAACCAATGAAATAACCGGGGAAACTCACAAATGCAGCGCAGGTAGCAGTGGAATAGGAGGTGGAGAATGGGAATGCACCTGGTCGGGAACGGAGACACAAAATGCATACGGTGGATGGTATAAAATAGAAATGTTCTCCGAAAAGTGGATATCAGAATCTGAAAACCTAAAATACAACTCAATAAAAGACAGCTACACTAATTCCTTCTATTTGCACATGTATCCAAAGATTGAATATCCTAATGTAAATTATCCAGACACTGGCTCATGGGGCGAAGTCCATAACTTTACAGCCAGCATAACTGACCTCCCAACAGACAACGTAACTATATGGCTTTGGGAGAGTGATGATGGTGGTATCACATGGAATCAGATAGGAAAGCCACAATGGTGTACTGCATGTAACAATACAACATTCTGGTGGAATAAAACATACCTCTACAATAACAAAAAAGAACAATTGTGGTACTATAAATTCAATGCAACCGACGATGAAATTGATGTTCCATTTGGCGTAAATACACTCTCATCAGAAACATCAAGCAATTCCCACTGGTTAAACAGAGATGACACAATATTAAAATATTTATCTGGAAATAATACCCTGGTCAACCGTTCTTCAGACCAAATAACAACATTTATGTTCCAGATAAACGACACAGACAGGAGAGATAATCAGTATCTTTCATACCCATATGCATATAATCCACCGGCGAATCTCACATTTAATATATCCAAGAACCACACTACAGATACATACACACAGTGGGGATGGAACCAAACAAACTCTACTGGCATTGTAAAATTCAATTTCAATCCAAACTGTAATTTCTCTGTGGGATATCAAAGCTGGACATCATACATAAAAGAAGTTACAACTTCTCCCCAAGAGAAATATTACGAAGATAACTTCTTTAACGATTATTTAAATCTCACTGTCATGGGTGATTTTAGCCCTTATGCCTGGTCAAGAAACGACACAACCGTTAAGAACCATTTTCCGCAGGGAGAGAATATAAGCGTCTGGGTAAATCTGAAGGATGATTGTGAAAACATCATACCAGATGCAAATGTAACAATAAGATTGTTTAATGGAACAGACTACACCAATTGCTCTCCTTCGCCTGCATACAACTTAAACAATGGCAGCTATTATTGCTGGTGGAATAACACCAAGTATGGGGATACCGGATGGTATGGTGTTGAAATAAATTCCTCAAGAAGATTTTTCAACAACCAAAGTTATCTACAAGATAATGTTTTTGCACTGACTGCATATCCAAATACACCACCATTCGTCCAAAATCCAACTGTTTATCCTGCCGGATGGGGTGAACTGACAAACTATTCCGTGAATGTTCAGGATGTTGATTCAGAAACCCTTGTAATAACCCTCTACGAAAACAGCACAACATCAGACTGGGAGCAAATAGATAACTATACGTGCTCGGAATGTCAGGATGGGCAGTGGCATACAATAAACTTCTCATCATACCACAACTTCTGTGATGTTGAGCAGAAATGGTATAAATTTTCTACAAAAGATGGGTTCGGCGACACATCCTGGAGCACTATTGAAACTTATAATGTACAGCCAGATAATGTTACCATAGAATATTCATGGGGCAACTACTCTGCAGGTGAAGGTACAGAAGTAAACAGAAATGGTGATAACACAACTCTTTTCACGGTAAGAATTTGGGACAGCGACAACAAGACATATATACCAGCAAATCATAATGTGAGTTTCTTTGTCACTGAAAATCAGCAAGCATACGATTGGGGTTGGCCTAATCAAACAAATGGGACAGGATATGCCATCATAAACTTTAATCCAAACTGTAGCCACTCTGTTGGAACTCAATACTGGATTGCTGGAACAGGTTGTGTATGGCCTGAAAAATGTTATTATCCAACCAATTCAACATGGAACGCCACCTTATTAATAATAGGCGATTTCAATGCAAACATAACAGAGCCCGACAAAGATACAATACCTGGTGGTAACGATGTTTTTGAGCCAGGAGAAAATATAACTATAAAAGTGCATATTCAAGATGAATGTGAAAACAATGTTACAGGAGCCACTCCAGGATTCTTTGTGAAACATAGAGACCACACCTATAACTGCACCAACTGGAATGAAATTGGTGATGGACTTTACAACTGCACATGGAATTCCAGCGAAGCTGTTGGAGGTTTGTATGATGTTATAGTAAATGTTTCAAAAACAAACTACAACAATGCCAGCTTTGTGAAAAACATGGCATTCTTTATAAATGTATCTTCAAACTTGACAGATGCTCATGTGATTCCAGTTGAAGAAAGATTGGAAGAGACATTCAATTTCTATGTAAATATTACAGATGAGGATGACACTTCAAGAATCTGGTTATGGAGAAGGAAAAATCTCACAGGGAGCTGGGGTGACTGGCAGCAAATAGGGACATATCAGGATTGTGTTAACTGTAGTAACTCACAGTTGTCATGGAGTGAACATTTTGACTTAGCAAGTGATGTGGGATTATGGCAGATAAAATACAATTCCACTGATAATTATGGAAGAGAATCACAGATTATTGACAATCAGTTTAACATAACAAAAAGATATTGGGAGGACTTCCTGATTGAGGGTGGCAACTCTGTTGTTCACAGAGTCACAAACACAACACATCTGGTTGTTTATTTCAATGACACCGATGGAAAAAGAAGTGCCGGCTCAGGAAAGGTTGGTAGATTTTACGTGACCACGAATCCGCTTGACTTGAGCGCATATAAGACAACGCCGGAGGGAGACCAGAGTACAAACAACGGAAACTTGAGCATTGATTTTAACCCGGACTGCAGCTGGAACGTTGGTCCTCAGTACTGGCTGGCGGAAATAGATGAAACGCCAACATACTATGCAAAGAACTCCACTGACTATCAACTAACAATAGTTACTGACCCGCTAAATAATGTGTTAACTTCACCACTTAACTTACAATGCTTTGATTATGATTCCCAAAGTATTCAGATTAGCGGAAGGATAAAAGATGATTGTTATGCACAAAATGGATATATAGGTGGAGCAACTCCAGTTAAATTTGAAGCAATACATGGTTCTGATGTATATTCATGTACGGCAAGTGAATCTTATCCGGACTACTCCTGCACCCTGGACCCAGACCAGCTTGGCATGTCTCTTGGTGACTACAACATCAGAATGAACTCAACAAAACAATATTATCCAGATGGAAGCAATACAACACAAAATACATTCAGGCTTAGGACAAAACCCGAGCTAAGAAACCCATCTGTTACACCGGAAATAGATGGATGGGGTGTAAACAGAACATTCTCTGTTGAGATGAAAGATAACTATGGAGATAATGTAAACATAAGCTTGTGGTTGAAGCCAAACTCCAGCTCATCGTGGAGATTGGTTAAATCAAGTGTAGAAAATTCAGCATCTTGGAACACCTTCACTTACAATGTCACATTCAACTGCGATAACTTAACTGAAGACGACTACTGGAACTTCAAATTCAACGCAACAAGTTACCCATGTGGTTACACAAACGAAACTTCTGTTGAAAGCTTTAATCTAACCAAAGATTCTGTAGACATATGGGAAGATGGAAGCGATGCACAGGTTATCAGATACGGTGGTGACATTGCAAGGCTATCCTTAAAAATTAAAGACCTAGATAAAAATGAGATAATAACACAACCCCAATACTCACCGATTTCGGGATGGGTAAGAATTGAGAAGTATGATGATTATATTTGGTCAAAAAGATATGCGGAAACAAATGGAAGTGGTTATCTTGTTTATGATTTTGATGCAAACTGCTCATTCAAATCAGGATATAGAGATTGGTACGGCGGTATAGAAAACGACGAATGTTATATGGACAACAACTCTTATGCATCCAGCAACAATTATGAAAGCTTGCTGGTTATTGGACAACTTAAGAACAACTTGGAGCTTCCAAATGTAAGTGAATTCAATGTAACTAACCAAATAGACATAAGATTTAATCTGACTTCGGAATGCTCTGATTTACCAAACGAGGGAAACATAACATCTGCAACAACAAACATAACTTTAGTTAATAATCAGACTGGATATGTTAGTGAGTGTACACCAATAATTGATGAAAACTCCGGATGGTACAACTGTACATGGAATTCAACAAGAATGCCTGAAGGTAATTGGTCCATAAAAATAGGCACGCATAAGACAATACCTGCTGATTACTACAATGACAACCTGACAACCTGGTTCAATCGCTTCTGGCTGGAAAACCATCCGCCAAAATGGTCAAGTCCTATGGTTTCTCCAACAGAAGAAGGATGGGGACACACTTTTACATTCAATGTTAGTGTGAACGACTCTCCAGAATACGACAACATAACCTGCTACATATACACGAACACAACGGGAGAATGGATATTGAGAAATCAAACAACGATTGTTGGTGGAGAAGGAATATGTTCTATGGATGTATCTTCATTCACGTGCGGAGACTACCATGGTTTCGATGGAAAAACATATTATATTTTCAATATTACAGACAAAGCTGACAATGTAACCGTTGATAATTCATTGGTGCCATACTACAACGAAACTGATGTTTACTCTAACCTTAATTTAACCAAGGATGATGTGACTGTAAGCTTTGCAAGCCCAAATGATACTTCCGTGTACAGAAACCTTTACAACATAAGTACTCTTGAATTGAGATTCTGGGATGAAGACAACCAGAGTTATGCTCCTTATGCCAACGGTACAATATGGGTGATGTACGATTCATCACACTTCCATCCTGGATTCACCAATACAACAAACTCTTCTGGATATTTGAAATGGAACTTTGACCCAACATGCAATTCCTCATATGGATTGAAATTTGAAGTTGGACCGAAACAGTGGTTTGGGGGTGTTGGGGGTGAAAAAGAAGACTACTGTTACAAGGAAGCAAACACCACGGAAAATTATACTATAACAATAATTGGTGACCTGAGAAATACCTTGCAACCATTCAACCATTCCTTATTTAACGACACAGAAACCGGGGGATGGAATGAATATATGAGAGGATGGAACATCACAACAAGAGCTAACATAACTGATGAGTGTGGTTGGGAAGATCCATCAAAAGTAGAAACAATAAGCGACGCCTCAGTTGTCTTCAACTTCACAAGTTATTATCAGGGTTCTGTTTTTACTTGCAATCCAGTTTTAAATGAAGGAGATGGATGGTACAACTGTACCTTTAACACATCTGCAAATCCAGGTGTCATGCCAACCCGTGGTTACTACACATTCATGAACTCTTCAAGGGAGTACTATTTATCAAACCCTGTTAACATCTCCTATGTAGAAAATGAAAGCTCACTCTGGATTGAAACATCCCCTGTTCTAACACAACCAATCGTAACACCCACGGCAGAGGGCTGGGGAAAATCATTTAATTTCTCTGTGAACGTCACAGACCTTGATTTAGACCAAGTTTGTGTAAAGGGGTGGTACTACAATGAAAGCGGTACGCCGTGGAGCATCAGCACAGTAGAAAAATGCAAAGCATCCGGAGTAACATCCGAAACCATAGAATTTCCAGGAATAGGATTTACCCGTTATGATATTGGCAACTGGTCACTGATGTTCAATTCAACAGAAGACGACATATGGACAGACGATACTCTGAACAACATACAAAACTTCACGATTGAAAAGGATGACGTGAACTATACTTTGTCTGGAGACAGTGATTTATTTGTATGGAGAGGTATTGGAGGAGATAACGCCATATTAAAGGCAATGATATGGGACACCGATAAAGATTATAAAATAGACCAGGGATATGGAACAACATTCTGGATTATGTACAATGATAGTATGTGGGATATCGGACACTCTGGAAGTGTAGACAGTGCATCAGACACAAGCTTGACATGGAATCCAGGGTGTGATTATGAAACTGGCATAAGAAAATGGAAGGTAAGATTGAATCCAAACACATACTGGAAAAATACAACATCCCAGAATTTCACAGTTATGATTAACTCAACCTTGAGCTCCAACATAACAACTCCAATTCACAGGAGCTTCTTAAAAAAGTCTGTGGATGAAACTGGTGAATATTTCTGGATAAATGGAACTTTGGAAGACGAGTGTAACCCTGTGGAAAATGCCACAGTTTACTTCAGAATTTGGGGTCAAGGATTTGAAAAAGTTTACATAGCCAATGATGATGGTAATGGCCACTATTCATACCATGTCACTCCAAGTGATTTGGAAACATGGGATTATGGATGGTATAATATCACAATGAACGCAACCAAAGATTTTTACAACTTCACAGAAGACATTCAAAACAATGCATTATTCTTAGCATCAACTCCAGACATCACAACAAAACCAAGTGGACCAACCACAGATAAGAGATGGGGTGAAAATTTCACATTCAGCGCAACAGTAAAAGATTCCGACAACACCAACTTAACATTGTATTTCTGGAAGAAAAACCTTGACAAGGGAACTGACTGGGAATTGATAGAGCAGAAAGAAATAGACATGAGCCAGGTATCACAACCATACACATACCAATTTGTTACAAACTTCGGATGCGATGATATTGCATCAAGCTCCGGAACTGCATACAAAGTAAATGTTTCTGACGAATGCTCTTATAATCAGTGCGGCTATAAAGACACATATGATGGTGACTCCTTCAAGATATTACCAGATGTTCCGTCATACAATATACCAACAAGCAACTTCCAAGTAGACAGACCTGGAACAGATAGCATACATTTAGAAGTTTATTGGAAAGATGACACGAGAAGCAACACCTGGAATAATGACACTCCAGTTCTTCCTGGAACCAATGGTTCCATTTATATAACCAATTACACGTCACAATGGGGTCCTGTGTATGATACACAGACAAACTCATCTGGATACTTCGAATTGAACTTTAACCCCAATTGTACTTACTCAGCTATCGATCAGGACTGGCAGGCAAAACTAGAAAATGATGAATGCTATATACCTGTTACAACAGCCAACGGCACGATAAGTATTTACGGCAATCTTTACACTAATTTGACGCTCCCAGAAAATGGCAGTTCCAAACCAACTGCAACCAATGTAACAATCCAGTTTGATGTCTGGTCAGACTGCTCCCAGGAAGGATTCATATCTGGCGCCAATTCTACAATAGAACTAAGAAACGATGAATTTCCCGAATTTGAGAACTGGGCAATATGCACTTACACGGAAAATGGTGGGTATGCAACTGACCTCGGTAACGGTACATACAACTGCACCTTTGATACAAGCCTAAAGTATTCAGGCTGGTGGGATGTAAGGACGAATGCAACTAAGCTTTACGGCTATTACAACTACTATCAAAATTCAACACCATGGTTGAATTGGTTCTACTTGAACAATACACACCCTGATACAACAGATATGAGTGTCAATCCGCCAGAGGACGGGTGGGGAAATTACTTCAATTACACTGCTAATGTTTATGATGTAGACGGAGATAATGTAACTTGTGTTTTATATGTATCTACTAATGGAGGGTCCACCTGGGAGGAAGTTGGGAACGATACTGTTTATGGAAATACTACAGTTCCAACCAATGGGACCTGTATTGTCAACAGAACATTTAGCTGTGCTGATGCAGAAGGATATAAATCAACGGACAACAAGTTCAAATTTGAGTTGATGGACCATTGGGAAGATGTGAACAATGCCTTCTCCAAGAAAAATACAACAGCCGTCGATGGACCAAACATAACAAGAGATAGCGTTGAAATTACATTAAACACAAATGAGGGTCATGTAAATCGTGAAGACGGAAACAACATTGGTGGCTGGGATGATACGGCATCCTTATGGCTGAAAGTTCTTGACCTGGACAGAAACAACATACCAGTCTCACCTACAACTGATGTCATGTACAACATAACAAGAGATGGCTCTGTTTTTGTCTACTCAGGCAGCCAGACAACAGAAAGTGATGGTATCGCTCGATTTGGTTTTAATCCAAACTGTACCTACGATGCAGGGGAGCAAAGCTGGTATGGTTATGTGAACGACAGCTGTTATATGCTAAACCAATCATCAACATTTAATTTAACTATAAATGGTACATTAAAACAAGCTGTTTTAACACCATCACAGAGCACACAGGTTGCATATTTAAGGGGAACAGAAAATATTACAATAAGAGTAAATGAAACTGATGAGTGTGGAAAGCCGTTATGGATAGATTTTATAAAAATAAATGAAACAAGCAATAAGACATCTGAACAATTTTCATGCTGGCCAATATTCAACGAGAGTGACCAAGGAAATACTGCCGTTTACAACTGTACATTTAATCCTTCAGCAAACCCAGATGTTATGCCAGCTAGATGGTACGACATCAATCTGGAATCAAGACTGGAATACTATCACACCAATACAACTAATTACGAAAATCAATTCTTCATCGAAACAAAACCAGAGTTGGAAAACCAGATGATTAACACGTCGTCAGAAGATGGAGATAGTGGAAATACTGGTGGTTTCTCAGAAACATTCAACTTCAGTGTTGTTGTCAACGATGATGACTTAGACAAGGTTTATGTTTATTTATGGAAAAGAAAACTTGAAGGTTCAAGTTGGGGACCCTGGACAAAGATGGGTCCAACCTTGTCAGAGTATAGAACTTCGTGTGATCCCTGTCAAAATACAACAGTCTGGATAAAGAAAGATAATTTTGACTGCTCCGATATGGGAAATTGGCAGTTCAAATGGAATGCCACAGACAGTAACATAACACCTGAAGAAATACCAAACAGTGAAAAAATTATTTACACAAATGAAACTTCGCCAAGCAACTTTACTGTGGAGCAGGACAATGTAGAAGTAATGTATTATGCCGGCTCAAATATAACCATATGGAGAAACGGAACCTATTATCCAGTTCTAACCACATACTTCTATGATGTTGATTCTGCATCTAACCTATCACAGGGTTCAGCAATAAATGCAAGCTTGTGGATGACTTATGATGGCTCAACATATGAAAAGATAAGGCAGTACACAGATGAATCACTTTCAGGACCACCTGGAGGAACAGGTTACATAAATGTCACTGACTTTGATCCTAACTGCCCACACTATGATGTTGGTCACCAGTATTGGATTATGGGAACAACCAATAACAAATGTTACAAAGATAGAAACTCTTCCCAATACTATGGTTATCCATTCAATATCACACTTCGCTCATATCTTAGAATAAACCTCACATCTCCTGGAGAAAGACCCACCCACGGAAGAGCTTGGCTAAGGTCAGAAGAAGTGCCAATTTCATTCTTTGCCTATGATGAGTGTGGGAATGGAGTGAGTGGTATAGAAGGTGAAGCGAATGTGTCTACGTTTTACAACAATCCAAAATCACCGTCTCCTCTGGATGTACAGACCTACTTCACAGACCAGGGAAATGGTACATACAACTATACATGGTTCCCGAATACAAGAGACCTTTATTGGCATAATATAACAATTTTCGGTTATAGATGGGAGTATGAATGTTATGAAAATGACACGCCAAATGCATTTTACTATGCAGAACCGCCAGAATTTCAAGCGGATACAGCACAGATCAATCTAACGGTTGGTGGGTGGGGAGAATTCTTTAAGTTCCAGGTTAATTGCAGAGACCAGGAAAGTTCACAATATGGTGGTATTACAAACGTCACTTTATGGAAAAAGAAAGGAGATGCATATGATTGGGAAATAGTAGAAGAAAAATCATGTGACCACACATCTTATACGAACTTAGACTTTATTGAAAATTTCACCTGTTCAGATATAACTCCACCTGGAAATTCAACTAAATGGAAATTCAACTCAACTGATAAATGGAATTTCACAGGAGAAATAATACCTGATTCCGGATACGACCTTACAATAGAAAAGGATGATGTTCAGCTGGGACTCTACGGAGGAAGAGGTTATACTGAAGGACATAATTCATGGGTAAACAGAGAAGGGAACGAAGAAACCACCCTAAAGGTTTCTGTTTTAGATAAAGATAGAAACTATGCATCTGTCGGAGAAGATGTAATGGGTATTTTCAATATAACAACTGATGGTAGTAGTTGGGATTGGGGTCATCCAGTGAACACCACATCTGATTCCAATCTAACATACGTATTTAATCCGAACTGCAGTTATTCAGCTGGTCAACAGAGCTGGAGAGCAACTGTATCGCCGTTAGATGAATGTTATAGGACCGATACTTACTCTACGTACAGTGTAAACGTAAAAGGTCGGCTGAAGAATTATTTGGATGTGCCTCCATACCAGGAAGTGTTCAATGTAACTGACCCTGTTCCAATAATGTTTACCACTTACTCGGATTGTAAAGGATTCAGTGAGAGGCCAGAAGAGAATCCTGTTGTGAATGCATCAGAAACTATAGAAGTTTACCATCCAGATGAGGGATGGCTGAGCTGTTCTTCTGAGAATCTGTACAATGGTTCCTACAACTGCACATTTGACTCTACCGGGCATAGTGAAGGGAATTGGTCAATACGGTTTAACAGCAGTAAGAATTACTTCAACAGCAATTCCACTTTGCATTCGGACCAGTTCTGGCTTGAGAACTTGAATACAACCTCGGAGAATGGTACCATATGGATTTTGGAGAATGGTATTTGGACGCAGACATGGAGTGCCGGCTGGAGCCGTCTGTACAATTATACTTTGGATGTTTATGATGTTGAAGGTGACACTGTTAACTGCTCGTTGTATTTGTCAAAAGATAATGGGACTTCGTGGTTTTATGTTGGCTCTGATGTTATCAGTGGAAGTGCTGGTGTGCCCACAGAGGGAACCTGTTCCGTGACTTACCATGGATTTAGCTGTTCTGATATTGACAGCCATGAGGGCGAGGCTTGGGATGAATCCAAAGCCAAGTGGTTCAAATGGAAAGTTGAAGACAACGAACCTACTGACACTTACAACACAACCCCTGTTCAGGGGCCGAATATAACTGAGAGTGATGTAAATGTTGTTTTCATAAACGGTGAAAATGTGAACTTGGACAGAAAGATTGATACAATAAGGCTTGGTGTTAATGTCTTTGATAATGAAAATCAGAGCTATCCTGCTGGAGTTAATGTTTCCTATTGGGTAACCAATGACTCATCCACATACAGGCTTGAAATGATAAACCAAAGTGTCGTGCTTGGCAATGCATCTTATTACTTTGAGCCAAACTGTAGCCATATGGTTGGGTCACAGGATTGGATTGCCGGAACAACTGATTATTGCTATAAAGATTTAAACTTATCTTCAAATCACACGTTTACTGTTATTGGTTTCTTGAATAACAGTGTTCAAACACCTGCCGGTGAAAAATACTTAAGGGGTTGGAATATAACCATAAGGACAAATGTTACAGATGAGTGTGGTGTATTGATTCCTGACGCCTCTGTTATTTATAACATGACTTCCGATAAGACTTCTGGAGTGTTTGGTTGTGAACCAGTTTTAAATGAAGGTACAGGATGGTACAACTGTACCTTTAATACTTCATCTAATCCTGGAATAATGCCTGCTAAAGGATATAAAATAACCATGAACTCTTCCAGAATTTATCACCATGATGACTCCATTGATGTTACATGGAGCCTGGATTCAAGTTCATTCTGGATTGAGACTCCGCCACTTTTGACCAACCAGCAGATAAGCACGAATCCTGTTGGTTGGGGAGAAGACTTCAATGTATCCGTCAACCTGACCAATGAAGACAATGACCCTGTTACCGTAAGGCTTTGGGAAAGAATGGGAACATCTGGAACATGGACATTAATATATGAATATGCTGGAGTAACAGATGAGACAAAAATAATAAAGAAAGTTGGATACAGCTTTGATGAACAGACTGGATGTGGGGAAATAGGTACCCACCAGTACAAATGGAATGCCTCCGAAGATGATGGAGATATATGGAATGATAGTACCACACCTGAGAACTTTGAAGTTGAAAGAGATGAAATAGATGTTGTATTGGTTTCTGGCAACAATACAGTTTATCACAGATGGAATACTTCAGAAAAGGTTACACTACAGGTCAAGGTTAATGATACAGACAGGGGATTGTTGATAGGCGACAATGAACCTGGAAGTGGAAAATTTTATGTGACCAGAGATAATGAGACATGGAGAGAAAGATGGACCATCGATAAGAGTTTGACAAAGACGGGAGCTGGTTCCACACTTACAGATGACTTTCCAACCTTGGATAGATGCACTTATGGCATAAGGCAGCCACAGTGGTGGAAAGCTGGATTCAATTCAAGCTGCTATGTTGGTGAGAACTCAAGCACATTTTACATGGATGTTGTTACAAAACCTTTGAATGTTACACTTGAATATCCGAAAAACAACTGGACAGCTCGCCTTGGTGTTGACCCAATCTGGATAAAAGGTAATGTAACTGACGACTGCGGCCTGGTTTACAATGTAAGCTTCAATGGAATTGGCGATGTCGACTTTAAGGTAAGACATGGAACAAGTGGTCCTTACAGCTGCAGCCAGATAAATGAAATAACTCCCGGTTGGTACAACTGTACCATTACACCAAGCCAGCAAGAAACATGGAACATGCCACTTGGATATTACAACCTAACAATGAATGCCTCCAAAGTATTTTACAATTCATCGGATGTTTACCGGGAAAACAATTCATTTGCCCTGGTCACAAATCCAAAGATAAATATAAATAGAATTGAATACTCTGACCCCAATTCAATTACTGACCAGGGATGGGGTGAATATTGGTACTTCATGGTTGATGTTTCTGATGACGACCAGGCTGTTTCGGATTACTTGAACTACGAGGTATTGAACATTACATTGTGGGTTAATTTGACTGGTGAGTGGGAACCAATTGGTTCCAAGCTTTGTGAAGGCTCCACGTGTTCCGATACTCACACTTTCAATTTCACACAGCATAACTTCACCTGTGAAAATATTGGCATTAGGGATTATAAGTTCAACGTAAGTGATGTCTTTGGTTATACTAACGAGACAGAGAGTATAATAGAGATAAAGCCTGACGACGTTGATGTAACTGTTGAAAATAACCCAGGAACAATAAACAGAGAAGGCTTGGAAACTGGATGGATGAGCATAAAGGTTTATGATTCCGACAATATGACAATGGTACCTCTAAATGTCAATGGCTCTTTGTGGATAACATTAAATGGAAGTACAAGCAGCTATGATAATGGTGTGTACCTGCAGACCAATTCTTCTGGGTACTTAAACTATGACTTTGATCCTAACTGTAGCCATAGCGTTGGTGGTCACTATTGGATTGGTGGAGTATTAAATGAAGGTTGTTATAAAGATAAAAATATAACAAGCCCACAGTACTTTGAAGTCTATGGTCAGCTGAAGAATTATTTGGATGTGCCTCCATACCAGGAAGTGTTCAATGTAACTGACCCTGTTCCAATAATGTTTACCACTTACTCGGATTGTAAAGGATTCAGTGAGAGGCCAGAAGAGAATCCTGTT
>Ga0190359_1000243_pt1 | contig 37182 bp, 35 predicted proteins | sample 48721823_MG_FD_161269 | JGI IMG/M metagenome (GOLD analysis project Ga0190359, IMG submission 161269) | Hydrothermal vent microbial mat bacterial communities from Southern Trench, Guaymas Basin, Mexico - 4872-18-2-3_MG | ecosystem: Environmental > Aquatic > Marine > Hydrothermal vents >... | reverse complement strand
GGAACTTGACATTGGCCCCACACGTCCCTGGTGAGAGACGGGCACACCCAGTTTTCGGTTTCATCGATATATCCAAAGATGCCAAGCCTGCTTTTTGTGACCTCACGGATCACCGCAAGGACCTCGCTGTACATGTCCTCGTGGGAGGCCAAAAGGAAAATATTGGAGATCTTGTTATAGATCCGCAATTTCCGCTCTGATTCCCGCAGGGCCTCCTCGGCCAGCTTGCGTTCAGTGATATCACTGACAATATGGACCGCGCCGGCATATCGGCCTTTCTCGTCCAAAATGGGGTCTGCCGAGATTTTAACCCACCTCTTTCCAAGCGGCAGTTCCATGCTCTCACGGCGCAGGCTTTGCTTAGATCGCAGTAAGGGGCATCCCGGGATTGCTTCCCGGGTGCCGTGCACGATCTCCCAGCAGTGTTTGCCGATGAAGTCTTTAGGGGGGTGCTGAAATATCCGCTCGGCCGCCTTGTTGGATCGCAAAATCCGCTGTTCATGGTCGAGAATCCATATCGCACTGTTTATGGCGTTGTAAGTGGTCTGCCACTCCCTGGCAAGTCGCTCTTTCTCTTCAACCAGGGACTTGAATCGCACGACCATTGGCTCAGCCGTTCCAATCACAATGTCCACTTTACCACGGCGCAGAGCGTCCAAGGTGGCCTCGGCCCGGGCGAGCTTTTCGCGCAGATCTTCGTAGGAGATCTTGTCGTCGCTCATGACCGTTCCCCCTTTTCCGTGATGCCCAGGGCGGCCAGCAGCCGGCCTTCATCGCTCAAGGAGCCCACGATGGTCTTTGCGGGAGGAGGCGCCTCCACAATCAGGGCGGGGACTACCATCACCCGGTGGTCGATGGCGGCCTGGTAGTCTTCAAAGACATCCACGAGCTGTATCTCACAGCAATCCTTCAAGTGCTCATCGCACAAGCGGGAGAGGGTCGCCCGGGCCTGGACCGAATTGGGCTCATCACCGGCCACGAAGAGACGCAACCTGTAAAACGGTGTTTCTCTAGCGGGGGCTTCTTTTTCCGGTTTGCCTGTTTTGGCGTTCATGGTTCAGACCTCCTCCCCTTGGGTAGTATCCTCGGAGGGCTGCCCGGTCCGGGTTGAGGGCGCTGCGTACTTCCGTTGTGGTTCTTCTTGCTCTTGGCGGTCTGTTCCTGTTCAAGCCGGAGGCGTTTGAGGTCCAACTCCCTGGTCTCGATCTCGAACGCCATCCGTTGGGCTTCAAGCGTGTCGAGCTCCTCCTGCTGCCGCCGGGCCGAGCCGGTCAACATTTCCCCTTTGCCCGCGTACACATCCAAAATCCGGACGCCGTCATCGCAGATCACATATTCGTAGGTCTGGTTGCAATGCCGGGAACCGCGCGTCTTGAGCACCTGCAGCAAACGGTTGGACTCCTCGGCAATCTGCTGATACCTGAGAAAGATCACCGTATCGACCAGGGAAGAGATATCGTTCCCGGAAATTTCCATGAAGTCCGCGCTCCCTGAAAGCTGATTGAGGAAAAGCACGGTTATACCCCGTTCCTTGCAGGCGTTGAGCAGGCGCATCAGGTAATCGAAGGCGGCGTGTTGCCCCCCCATGCGCGCGCAGGCCGAAATGGCGTCCACCACCACATGCCGGGGAGAAATCGCCTCGATGCGGGCCATGACATTGAAATAGTGCTCCTCGGAGCCCATGGCCTCGGGGAAGTTGGTCAGGAAAGCAAGCCGGCCCGAGGCGATGTGCGGTTCCAGACCCACACCGGCACTCAAAACGTTACCAACCATCGCCGCTTCGGACTCTTCGAAGCCGATGTACAGAACCGTTTCCCCCTGCCGGCACATGCAGTCGACGAACAAGCTGGCCAGGATGGTCTTGCCCACTCCCGGCAGGCCGGCAACCAAAATACAGCTTGCCCGGCGATAGCCGCCGTCCAGGATTTCGTCCAGCCGTGATACGCCGGTGGAAATCTTTTCGCCGAGCGGCTTGTGGCGCAGTCCTACCGTGGAAATCGGCGCGATATGCATGCCCCTTGGGGTGATCACATAAGGGTACTCGTTGCGGCCGGTGGTGGAACCCCGGTACTTGACCACCCGCAGCCTTCGGGTGGTGACCTGATCGAGAACCCGAGCATCCATCCGAATGACGCAATCGCCCATGGAATCGAAAAAGTCTTCATAGACCGAGGCGCCCCCCCGGCTGGGAGGGCGAACCGTCAGGACGGCCGACAAGCCGGAGGTTTGCAGCCAGTCGTTTAAAACGTGCATTTCGTTTCGCACTTGCTGGGGCGTGTCGAACAGGCGCAGGACGACCTCCAGGGCGTCGATCACAATGCGTTTGGCGCCCAACTCCCTACTCTTACCAGCAGCGGCCGCCAGGAGCCCCTTGAGACTGAAATCGCCGCTCATCAGCGTGTCCGGCTTGATGCGCCCTTCGAGCAGGAACAACCGGTTTTCCCGCTCCAGGGCGGGCAGATCCCAACCCAGGGTGGCGGCGTTTTCCAGGAGTTGTGCGACCGGCTCCTCAAAGCCGACGAACATCCCCGGCTCGCCGGCCAGGGCGCCCCGGTAGAGAAACTCCAATCCCAATAAAGTCTTGCCGGACCCGGCCCCGCCGTTGACAACAGTGGTTCGGCCCCGGGGCAGCCCGCCCTCCAGGATGTCATCCAGCCCCGGGATGTGCGTGGGAGCCTTTGCCAGAACTTTCACCGTCGGTGTTTGTTTTGACGCGTTACCGTGTTCCATGGCGCACCCTCCTTTATTTCGACATTTCGGCGGGCCGGTCAGCCTGGGCGCCGTCACCGCGTGTTGGACCATCCGGCGCCTGCGCCACGGCGAAATCGCTTCGAAAACAGCTCGCTTGCGCGCCGCCTGCTCCTCGGGCGAGAATTCATCCTGCATCCGCCCCGGCCTGCGGTTCCAAGACGATGGCAACGATGTCTTTCCCGTACCGGCTGCGTTTCGCTTCTCCGATGCCGTGGATGCCGTCCAGCTCGGCCAAGGTTCTCGGTTTCAGCGCCGAAATCTCGATCAGGGTCCGGTCGTGGAAGATCACGTACGGCGGCACGCCGTTTTCACTGGCCACCTTCGTCCGGTAGCGTTTCAGCGCCGCCAGAAGATCAGCGTCCGCCAGGGGATCGTCCTGGACCTGGCGGCTCCGGCGGGCGGTCACCGCCCTCCCCTTTTCCTGCCCCGCGGGATCAGATCTGAATTCGATGGTATCTCTGTTTTTGAGAAATGTCATGCCCTCCTGCGAAAGACGGAACCCGCCGTGGCCATCCGAAATTTCGCTGAGATAACCCCGAAAGAGCAATTGCCGGTAAACGGACTCCCACGCGGTCTTGGACAGGTCGCGTCCCACCCCGAAGGTCTTGATGCGGTCGTGCTTCCAGCGCCTCACCGCTTCGGTGGCCCTGCCCGTGAGCACGTTGATCAGGTGACCGGCGCCGAAGCGCTGACCGGTGCGGTAGACGCAGGACAGGGCTTTCTGGGCCGCGATGGTGCCATCCCAGGTCCCGGGCGGATCGAGACAGTTGTCGCAGTTGCCGCACGGGCCCGGATAGGCTTCGCCGAAATAGCCCAGCAGCAACTGGCGGCGGCACGCGATGGACTCGCAAAAACCCAGCAGGGCTTCAAGCTTTTTGCGCAGAACCCGCTTGAAGGCATCCGAGCCTTCCGACTGCTCGAAGAGGCGCCGCAGGGCGATGCCGTCGGCCAGCGAATAGATCATCCAGGCATCCGCCGGTTTACCGTCCCGCCCGGCTCGGCCGGTTTCCTGGTAGTAGGCCTCCATGCTCGACGGCAGGTCCAGGTGGGCCACGAAGCGCACGTCCGGCTTGTCGATGCCCATGCCGAAGGCGATGGTGGCGACGATGACCCGGGTTTCGTTTTGCTGAAAGCGTTTCTGGTTGGCCAGGCGCACGTCGGAAGGCAGCCCGGCGTGGTAGGCCAGGGCCGGGATGCCAGCCTGGTCGAGAAAATCAGCAACGGCCTCGGCCCGCTTGCGGGTGCGCACATAGACGATCCCCGGATCCCGCGGGTGTTCACTTTCGATGAAGCGGCGCAACTGGTGCTTGTCCCGTTGCTTGGCCTGGAGCCGATAGCGGATGTTGGGCCGGTCGAAGCTGGAAACGAAGACCCGGGCGTCCTTGAGCGCCAGGCGCTCGAGGATGTCCCGGCGCGTGATCTCGTCGGCCGTGGCGGTAAGCGCCAGGCGGGGAACACGGGCGAACCGCAGGGTCACCTCGTTGATACGCAGGTACTCGGGCCGAAAATCATGACCCCACTGGGACACGCAATGGGCCTCGTCAATGGCGAACAGGGCGATCTCCACCCGGCCCAGGAATTGCTGGAAATCCCGGGTCAACAACCTTTCCGGGGCCACGTAGAGCAAGTCGACCGCCCCCTGGGCCACGCGCTGCTGGACCCGGGCGGCCTCTCTGGGGGAAAGGGTGGAATTGAGGTAGGCGGCCCGCACCCCGTTGGCCTGGAGTCCCTTGACCTGGTCCTCCATCAGCGCGATGAGCGGCGAGATGACGATACCGACCCCGCTGGCCACGATGGCCGGAACCTGGTAGCAGATCGATTTGCCGCTGCCGGTGGGCATCAGCACGAAGGCATCGTATCCCCCCAGCACGGTTTCGATGATCTCCTGCTGATGATCCCGGAAGGCATCGTAGCCAAAGTATTTTTCAAGTGCCGCAAGAGGTTCCACAAGGTTGCTCCAAAACCCCCAAGACCGTCGTTGGTTCAACCGATGGCCGCCGAAGCCGCGCGTTCCGCGCTGGCCAACGCCCCTTCGAGGTAACCGCCCAGGTGGTCCGCGGTTTCCGTGCCGGCAAAGTGGACGGCGCCGTCCCAGAAGCTCATCTTGCCGGAAGGCGGCAGGAATTCGGGATGATTATGGGCCGAGCGCATGTCGTACTCCGTGGCGGTGAATTCTTCCCTGGCCCAATCCTTGTAATAAACGCTCAGCGGCCGTCCCGCCGCCGGGCCGTAGAGAAGGGAGAGCTGGGCGAGGATGGCGCGAATCATGGTGTCTTCGCCGTTGCGCCGCAGTGCCGGAATGCCGACGAAGCCGGTGAGCCCATAGGGCCGGTCGGTTTCGCCGGATCCGTCATGAATCTCCCCCAGGGGGCCGCACAGGCTGAACCCCTGGCCGGAAAGGCCGCACTTGCGCCAGTCGGCCAGATCGTACAGGGCGAAGAACTTGGCGTGCCCCGCCATCCAGGTGCTCGCTCGCAACATCGCCTGGCTCAAATTGAAGGGCAGGTCCGGGGTAAACAGAATGGATCGGGCCGCCAGCCGGGGCGGCAAGGCGAGAATGACCTGGGAAGCCTTGAGCCGGCAACGGGGCTCATGGTCGAGCCGCCCCACGGTGACCCGGACCCCGTCGTCGCGCCGTTCGATCTCGCAGACGGGATGATTCAGCCGGATGACCCCTTCGGGAATCCGGGCGCAAAGCCCCTCGACCAGCGCGATCATCCCACCGTCAATTCGCCAGGCCGGCGGCTGCATGGGGTAGCCGGGGATGGTTTCGGCATGGCCGTCCCTGGCCTGGAATCGCCCCAGGCCGGTTTCAAACTGGGGGTATCCCTTCAGGTGCAGGGCGTCGATCAGGGCGTTGATCCGCGGGTTGAGCATGGGCCAGTACCAGGACGGCCCCAGGTCGGCATAGAATCCCTGGTACGCCGGGCACAGGATCCGCCCGCCCACACGGGACCGGGCTTCGAGCAGAACCAACGACGGCTTTTTCGGCGCCAGCAAAAAGGCGGCATAGATCCCGCTGAGGCCGCCCCCGATGATGATGGTGTCCACTGTTTCCGTTTCCATGCCGTACTACATCCTCGTTTTTTTCCAATCCGCATCCGGCCCCAGCTTCCGTTAAAAAGCATTCTAGGCCTGCGAAATCAACCCAATTCATCTTTTCCTCCTTGGCAACCCTTGCCCGGAACCCGGACCGACCAGCCCAAAAAAAGAGTTGCGTTTATCCGGCAGGTGAGCTATGGTAAGCCATTATTGATACGCCCCCGCCCTGAGATCGGGCGGGGCGATTTCTTTCTGAAGGCATGATACATTAGCATATGTAACATCCTCCAGCATGAAATCCTGAAATCTTGAAGAAAGGAGGATGTGATCATGAACGGAACAGTCAAATGGTTCAATGCCAGCAAAGGCTTCGGCTTCATCGAGCGTGAAGACGGACCGGATGTGTTTGTCCACCACTCGGGGATCAACGCCACCGGCTACAAGACACTCAATGACGGCGACAACGTTTCTTTCGACATCGTTGAGGGTCCCAAAGGACCCTCGGCGGCCAATGTCACCGTAATCTAATCGGCTTACCGCCGAACATTTAAAGGGCGCCGCCTCGTTTCGATGAGGCGGCGCCCTTTTTTTATTCTTCTCAGCGCGCAGATTTAATTCTTGACCATGGCACAGGGGGGATCCGGGGCTACGTCAATTTGAGCATTCATATCCCCAGGTAGGCTTCCCGGATGGAGGCGTTGGCGGCCAACTCTTTTCCCGTCCCTTTTTGAACAATCCGCCCATTTTCAATAACGTAACAAAAATCGGCGATTCTCAAGGTCTGATGGACATTTTGCTCCACAAGGAAAATCGTGAGCCCACGCCGATGCAACTCCTCGATCACCCGGAACATCTCCTGCACCAAAAGCGGCGCCAGCCCGAGACTTGGTTCGTCGAACATGATCAGGTCTGGGTTTTGCATCAGTCCACGCCCGATGGCCACCATTTGTTGTTCGCCACCGGACAGGGTTTCGGCGCTTTGATTTTTCCGGTTCGCCAGGGCGGGGAAAAGCTCGTAGACCCAAGCCAGATTCTTGGCTCGCTTTGCCTTCGCCCTTTTCAAAAAAGAGCCAATGATGAGGTTTTCCTCAACGGTCATTTTCCCAAAGAGCTGCCGTCCCTCGGGAATCAGCGCAAGGCCTAGATTGACCATCTCGTGCACCGGCAGTCCCGTAATCTCATTACCGTTGTAGTACAGCCGCCCTTGGGTTGCCGGCAGTAGGCCGCAGATAGTTTTGAGCGTCGTCGTCTTGCCGGCACCATTGGCGCCCAGCAAGGCGACGATGCGCCCTTTTTCCACTTCCAGATCGACGTCCCACAACACCCGGGTGTCGCCATACCCGGCGGAAACGGAAGCCAGTTGCAAAACCGTCATGCCGCCTCCTCTCCCAGGTAAGCCTCGATGACCACCGGATCCCGCGCCACCTCTACGGGTTTTCCCAGTGCAATCTGCTGGCCGAAGTTGAGCACCACCACTTGATCGCTGATGTTCATGATCACTCGCATGATGTGTTCGACGACAAGAATGCTGATCCCCTGGTCCCGCAGCTTCAGGATCAATTCAATGGTCCGGTCGGCTTCCGTGGGGTTCAGCCCCGCCACCACCTCGTCAAGGAGCAGCAGTTCCGGTTCCAGGGCCAGGGCCTTGCTGATTTCGAGCCGCTTTCGTCCCGGCAAGGTGAGGCTTGCCGCCGCATCGTCGGCGCGCGAAGCGAGGCCGGTAAATTCGAGAATTTCCCAGGCGTGCTGACGGGCGTCATGTTTTCGAGGGTGTTTGCAGAGCGCCGCCACCATCACATTCTCCAGAACGCTCAATCCGGGAAACGGCTTGACCACCTGGAACGTACGCCCGATGCCCATTTTCGCCAGCTTGTAAGGAGGCAGCCCGCTGATATCACTCCCCTTGAAAAAGACCTTCCCCCGCGTAGGAGCGTAATAGCCGCTAATGACATTGAAGATGGTCGTTTTGCCTGCGCCGTTGGGGCCGATCAGCCCCACAATCATCCCTTTGCCGACATCAAAGGAAACATCGTTGACCGCGTGCAGGCCGCCAAAAGTCTTGACGATGCCATCGACTCTCAAAATCGGTTCAGTCATTTACATCGGCTCCTTGCACCGGACTTCGGCCCGGGGGCATGTTGAGAGACATCCCCTTGTGCAGCGCGTTTCGGCCTTGAATGTGGCCAATAATGGTTCCCCAAATGCCGTTTGGCAAAAAGACGACGGTCAGGGCGATACCCCCGCCGAGAATGATCAGGTACAGCACCTGGTAATCGGATAAGTAAGCCCAAAAAATCGTTTTGAAAGAAAAAACGATAATGGCTCCGATAACCGGGCCGAGAAGTGTTCCAAGCCCCCCGAAGACAGCCATTACCATGGCTTGGTCGGTGATGATGTCAGCCAGCACCGAGGCCGGATCGATAAACGTAATCCAGAAGGCGTAGATGCCACCGAGCACACCGGCGGGAACCGCAGACAGGATGAAAGCCTGGACCTTGATGCGCGCAGGATTCAACCCGAGCGCCATGGCGCCGGATTCATCCTCCCGGATCGATTTGAGTTTCAACCCGAAGGGAGCCCACTCCAGCAAGACCCAGAGCAACAAAAAAGTGGCCACTGCCACGGCCAGGATGAGGTAAAAAAAGAAAACGGGGTCCAGAAACGGCGGCAAGCGCATGCCGTCTGGACCGCCGGTGATATCCAGCACCAGGGCCAGCTGCTGGACGGCCAGGGCCAGGGCCCAGGTAGCGATGGCAAAGTAGGCTCCCTTCAAACGCAGGGTCGGGATACCGGCCAGAAAGGCCGCCACGCCTGCGAAAAGCCCTGCCACCGGCAGCGTAACGAAAAAAGGCCAGCCGTAGCGCATCATCAAGATGGCCGTGACATAGGCACCGGCACCGAAAAAGGCGCCGTGGCCGAAGTTGAGGTAACCGGCATAACCGGCCATCACATCCCAAGTGATCGCCAGGACGATCCACATGAACAATTCGGTCACGATCCTCAAAACGAAGGCGTTCTGAACGAAAGCCGGGACGAGGGCCATAACGCCAACGAACAGCCCGAATGCCAATATGCCGCGGCGCATGGATCAGACTCCTTTCCCGAACAATCCCTTGGGAGAGATCAGCAGGACTGTATAGAGGATGATGAACACGGCCAGGAGCGTGTATCCCGGATCAAAATAGATCAGGAAAAAGGACTGCACCATGCCAAGAAGGAAGGCCGCCCAAGGCACGCCGGCCAGAAACCCCATGCCGGCCAGGACAACCACGAAAAAAGATAACACGGTGTACTTGCTACCCATTTGGGCGCTAATGGAGAACATGCAGCCGATCAGCACCCCGCTCATGGCGCTGATGCCGACGTAAATACCATAGACCCAGGAGTTGGTCTTTTTGGCGCTGATGCCCATCAGGCCGGCGGCCTCCTTGTTCTGCGCCAGGGCCTGGATCGCCAGGCCAAAATCCGTCCGCTTCAAGATCCACGACAAGACCAGGGTCACCCCGATGGCATAGACCAGTCCGATGAGCCGGATCACCGGTATGGTGACAAAAAAATCCCCCTTGACGAAGGTGAAGGAATTGGCGGCCATGGCGGATGGAATCGACCGGCTGAAAAAGCCGAACACCGTCAGTCCCAGCCCTTTGAAAGCAATCGCCAGACCGAAGGTGAAAACGAGGGCCATCAGTAGCGGATTGCCCTTTTTGCCACTCAAGACGCGATAGATGACGGGCTGAAAAAGGTATCCCAGAACCCCGAAGACGATGAACACCACCGGCAGCAACAGCAAGGGCTCCATTTGAGTCCACTGGCTGAGGTAAAGCCCGAGAAAAGCCCCGAGCATGATCCATTCACCGACAGCGAAATCGATGATGTGCATCACCCCGTACGCCAGGGAAAAACCTATGGCGATGGTGATGTAGATGCCACCGATGAGAAGTCCGTCCACCAGTGCCTGCGGCAGCAGTAACATGACTTTGCGTGCTCCATGGGAATCTTTGGTCAGGGAAAAGCATGGGGATACGAAACCCGACGTATCCCCTTTCCTCTCCGTTTGCCGACGTTACCGTTTATCCCATGGGGTCATGGGGTATTGCGGGGCACTCTGGGCCTCGGCCTCGGGGCCCACGATCACCGGCTTTCCCCCCTGGATCTGTACGGTAAGCGGAGAAAGACCGATATTGGCATGGTAGTACTGCCCCTCCTCGGCGAATTTCACGCGGCCGTAAAAGGTTTGAATGTCGAGTTTTTCAAGGGCCTTGACCAGGGCTTCGCGCTCCGCCTCATCCAGCGGGGGGACCGCCTTGATCTGTCTCAAGGCCGCCTGGAAGGCGATGCCGGCGGCGGTTGAACCGGCCTGGGTATAGTCGGCTGGCACCTTGAAAGCCGCTTCGGCATCCTTGGCATAGGCGGCGGCATCGGCCCAAAGGTCTTCCCCCTTGGCATGCACGGTTTCGGTCCAGACCGAAGCACCGTATACCTGTTCGGCATTCTTTCCGAGCGCTTCAACGAAAGCCGGTTCGGTAACCCCGTAGTGCATCAGCAGCGCCTTGGGCGTGTAGTTGATCTGCAACAGGGCCTTGACGAGGTTGATGAGTTCTTCGTCATGCCCGCCGAACGCCACCAGGTCCGGCTTCAGCGCCTTGGCCAAGGACATAAAGGACATCAAGTCCTGTCCCGCCGGGACAATGTTGAATTTCTTGATTTCAATGCCTGCTTTTTCAGCCGCTTCCTTGAATGCCTCGGCCGTGGCCTTGGAAAAGGTATCGTTGGAGCCGAGAATCATGGCGCTTTTGGGCGGCGGGTCAAGGGCCATCAAGGTTTCGATGGGGCTGGCACCGGTGTAGTTCACGGGTGGGATGGTCCCGAAGGTGTAGTAGAATTTTTGCAGCCAGATCATGGGGGATTCCGCCGATCCGGTGATCATGGGGATCTTGTATTTTTCCAAGACCGGCGCCGCCGCCAGAGTCACTCCGGAAGAGTAGGGGCCGAGAACGAAATCCACCTTTTCCTGGGTGGCCAGCCGCTCGGCGGCCGACGCCCCCTGGTCCGGCTTGGACTGGGCGTCGCCGTAAACCAGTTCCACCTTGTACTTCTGGCCGTTGATCTCGATGCCGCCGGCCGCATTGAGGGTTTGGGCCCACAGATCATACCCGCGCTTGGTGACGTTACCTCCCGTAGCCAGGTCTCCCGACAGGGAGGTAATGACACCGACCTTGTAGAAGTCCCGTTCGGCCAGGGCGGCCTGCGGCAACACCAGTAGCAATGCAATGATCAAAACCGTGATGGGATGAAACCTTCGCATGATGCCTCCTCCTTTCGCGTTCGGACGCCTATGTGAATACCATTTATACACAATCTGTGATTCGACAAGTGGGCGGCATACAATTTGTTTGGCGCGTGCGATTTTATAAGCAAGGTTCGTGCCGCAAGTTTCCGATGCTTCCGTAATGTCTGGACCACCCCCTGGATTCTTTCTCAGAAAGACTGGAAAAGGGTTATTTTCCGCCTATCGAAGGAGATCAAGTGTGACAAGCTCGTAAAAAGTCCGAAAAATGCCATTTTCCCGATTTCGAGCTGAATGATTTCAATGGGTTACAGTAGTGAAAATTTCAAAATCCGACTTTTTACGAATGAGTTAAGTGTAAGCAAGAAGGAAAATGGCGGATAACAATTATGCATTTCTGCATCGATTCTGTTAGCCCAATCCGTGCCGCTTTATTTTTCGGGCGATGGTGGACTGGTTCACCCCAAGAACCTCGGCAATTTTCTCCTGGGTGCGAAAGCGCTGCCGGGCTTCGATCAAGACCCTGCGTTCCGTGTCGTTTAATATATCGGCAAGGGTCTTTTGGCCTATGGCCTGCTCGCAGAGCACCGGCGGAGACGCATTCCTGTCATCACGGACATTCTTGGGCAGATCCTCGATCTGGATCTCAGGTCCATCGATCATCACGGCGATTTGCTCGCAGATGTTGATCAATTCGCGCACATTGCCCGGATAGGAATAGCCGAGCAGCGCCTCGATGGCCGCCCTGGAAAACCGCAGTCGCACTTCGCGACGATGTTTCTTGACGAAATGGTCGACGTAGTATCGTAGAAGCGGCAGGATGCAGTCCCGCCGCTCGCGAAGCGGCGGAATGTGCAGGGGGATCACGTTGAGGCGGTAAAAGAGGTCGCCGCGGAACTGGCCCGAGGCCACCATGTCATTCAAATCCCGGTTGGTGGCACACAGAACACGCACATCCACTTTCTTCGCGCGTGTCGCACCGATGCGGCGGACCTGCCCATCTTCGAGGAACCGCAGCAACTTGACCTGGGCAGACAGGGGCAATTCACCGATTTCATCCAAAAACAAAATCCCCTGGTGCGCCAATTCGAGATGCCCTGGTTTTCCTGCCTGGGAAGCCCCAGTGAATGCTCCTTTTTCATAGCCAAACAATTCGCTTTCGACCAAAGATTCCGGGATAGCGCCGCAATTAAGCTCAAACATAGGCCTGTCTGCTCTATCTGAGTACTTGTGCACTAGGTCGGCAATGACTCCTTTGCCCGTCCCTGATTCTCCCAGTATTAAAACTGTCGAATCGACTCGGCTTACTCGCAGCGCCTGCTTTAACACTTTGATAAAATTAGGGCTTTGAGCTACGATTTGGTGCGCGTCAAAAGCGGCCAACTGCATTTCCAGCATCTGGTGGCGGAAATGATCCCGCATCGCGGCCTGTTCTTCCAGTTGCTGGCGAAGCTGGTCGATCTCGGTGATGTCCTGCTCGTTGACAACTACCCGGACGATCTGCCCCTGGTCATCAAACACGGGCGTGCCGGAAATCATGAGCTTTCTGTTCTCACGGGTCCGCTGGAGAAGGCTGACCTTGGCGCCGGATTGGATCACCTGGAGAGTGACCGAACGATCTATGAACCCTTCCGACTCCAGCGCCCTCATGTTGCGGCCGACCACCTTCTCAGCCCGGACGTTGTTGATCCGCTCGGAGGCGGGATTGAGCCGTAGCACATTGGCCTCTCCGTCGCAGATCCACAACCCGTTTGTAGAAGCGTCGATGATGGCATCCAACTCCCGACTAAGCTCTTGGTATGTTTTGAGCTTTTGCTCCACCTGCTCCAATTCGGTCACATCGTCCAGGATGCACAGCGCCCCGATCATCTCGTCTTGCCAAAAAATGGGGCCCACCCTGGCAAGAAAACTGGCCCCGGCGTGGGCCAGTGGAATGCCGGAGCGGTACTGGTGGTCTTTCAGCGCACCGGCCACCGTCGGCCAGAATTCCGGCAATAAAGCGCCAAGACGCCTTCCAGCGTTCACCCCGAAAGTCTTACTAGCCGTCTGGTTGGAAACAATGACGGAACCAAACCGATCGACGACGAAAATGACATTGTGGGTCGCGTTGAGTAGCGCATGGCTGAAAGCCTGCCAGTCGAGGACCTGCGGCGGGGACACCGGGCACGGGGACGTCTCGGAGCGCTTCGGCATCATATGAAACCTTTTTTTGCTTGGAAAATATTTTCGGATTTTAAAGATTATGCATGAATGCATTGATTATGCAAGCAGGAATAAAAAACGGGGATGCCTTGAGCCGAAAAAAGGCTTCAACTTTTACGCGGGCGGCAGCGGACGCTACCTATCGTTTTTGCCCAAGGGAAACCGCAGACCCTGCCATTGAGCGATAAAATCTGAACGGGCATGATAATTGCTTTTTAATTTAGTTATAGCGTCCGTTGGCCTTTCCGCCAGCCTTCGCGCCCTCCAAGCTGAACCCGAAACGGTGCCCGGTAGGACATGTGGAGATTTTCCGGCGATGCGATGACACCGAATTCGCCACGACATCAGTTCCAACCTCAGCACAAGGAGCCCTTCCCATGACGACCCCCCAAAACAATAATGAAACGCTGCAAGAACGCAGATCCACAGTTCTTTCCGCCGGCTTGGCCAGCGCCACCGCCGTGCACGTGGCGTCCGCCCGAGGAGCCATCGTACGAGATGTGGACGGGCGGGAATTCATTGATTTCGGCGGCGGCATCGGGGTGATGAACATCGGCCACTGCCACCCGAAGGTGGTCGCCGCCATCCGGGATCAGGCGGAAAAGTTTCACCACACCTGTTTTATGGTCAACCCCTACGAGGTAGGCATCAAGCTGGCCGAAAAGCTCTGCCGGGTGACCCCGGGAGACTTTCCCAAGAAGGCCCTCTTTCTGAACAGCGGCGCCGAAGCGGTGGAAAACGCCGTCAAGATCGCCCGCTATTACACCAAGCGACCGGCGGTGATCGTTTTTGAAAACGCCTACCACGGCCGGACCTTGCTGACCATGACCATGACGAGCAAGGTCAAGCCCTACAAGTTCGGTTTCGGCCCCTTTGCCCCCGAGGTATACCGGATGCCCTTCGGCGACGTCGTGGGCCCGGAAAAATTGAAAGACTTCTTTCTCAAGCACGTCAATCCCGAGGCGGTGGCCTGCGTGGTGGCCGAACCGGTGCAGGGCGAGGGCGGCTTCATTGCCCCCCCTGAGGGCTATTTTCAACAACTGGCCGGCATCTGCCGCGAAAACGGCATCCTCTTCGTGGCCGATGAAATCCAGAGCGGCATGGGCCGCACCGGTAAAATGTTCGCCATCGAGCACTGGGACGTAGCGCCCGATCTGATGACGGTGGCCAAAAGTTTGGGGGCCGGCATGCCCATTTCCGCCGTAGTGGGCCGGCAAGAAATCATGGACGCTGTCCATCCGTTCGGCCTGGGAGGCACCTACTCCGGCAACCCGGTGGCCTCGGCGGCGGCCCTGGCGGTGCTGGAGGTCTTCGAGGAAGAGGACATGCTGGGGAAAGCCGTGGCCCTTGGGGAAAAGCTCGGCCGGCGCTTCGAAGCCTTCCGCCGGCAGTACCCCATCGTGGGGGAGGTCCGGGGCCTGGGCGCCATGCGGGGACTGGCCCTGTTCAAGGGAAAAGATCGCCAACCGGCAGCGGACGAAGCCAAAAAGCTGGCCGCCTTCTGCCTGGAACGCGGCCTGATCATCCTGGTGTGCGGCACTTACAGCAACGTGGTGCGCGTGCTGGTGCCCTTCGTGATCGAGGACGAACAGCTGGAGAAGGGCCTGTCGATCCTGGAGGCGGGACTGGCGGAAGTCTCCAAATAGAATCAGCGGCCGGGGTGATTCGCCGGCGGGGAATCCGTCTCCGAGGCCAACTGTTCGGCCCCGGCCCTTTCCGTTCCGAGGTGATCCATGAACGGTTTCTACGGCCGATATTTGCACATCGACCTGACCCGGCAGACTTTTTCCATCGAACCCATCGACGCCCGGGTGCTCGAATCCTACCTGGGGGGCAAGGGGCTGGCGGCCTGGTTGCTTATGAAGCTCAACCCGCCGGGGGTCGATCCGCTGGCGCCGGAGAATACCTTGATATTCGCCACCGGTCCGCTGGGCAACAGCATGATCTGGGGTTCGTGCCGCTACGGGGTTTTTACCAAATCCCCGCAGACCGGGCTTTTTTGCGAATCGTACGCCGGCGGCAGGACGCCGGATGCCATCGACGCCGCCGGCTTCGACGCCGTGGTGATCCAGGGGCGCGCCGAGCGCCCCGTGATTCTGGTGGTCCACCCCGATGGCGTCGATTTTCAGCCGGCCGCCGATATCTGGGGCATGGACACCTACGATACGGAAGCGGCGGTTCGGGAGCGTTTCGCCAAGCCGGCGTTTCGTCGCAGGGGCGCGGTGGTGATCGGTCCGGCGGCCGAAAACCGGGTCAGGTTCGCCGTGGTGGAAAACGACCGCTGGCGCTCGGCCGGCCGCACCGGCCCCGGCGCCGTCATGGGCTCGAAAAAACTCAAGGGGATCCTGTTTACCGGCGACCGCAAGCGCCCCCAGGCCGACGCCGCCGGCGTGAAGACGTTTTCCAAAAACTTTTTCGAAGATTTCAAGGACCACCCGGCCACCCAGGCCTACAAGAATTTCGGCACGCCGATGATGGTCAAGATCCTCAATACCGCCGGCGGCTTTCCCACCCGCTACTGGCAGCAAGGGACCTACACGCACTGGGAGAGGATCAGCGCCGAGGCCCTGCACGAACAGTGCAGCGTCAAGCCCAACGCCTGCGGCAAGTGCTTCATGGCCTGCGGCCGGCTCAGCACCGTGAAAGAGGGGCGCCACGCCGGGTTAACCATCGAGGGGCCGGAGTACGAGACGATCTATGCCTTCGGCGGCCTGTGCTGTATCGACCGGATCGACGAGATCGCCCATCTGAACGACATCTGCGACCGCTTGGGAATGGATACCATCACCGCCGGCAACCTGTGCGCCTTCACCATCGAAGCCACCCGGCGCGGCCGGGTGAACTACCCCATCGATTACGGGGATGTGGACGCCATCGCCGGCCTCTTGCAGCAGATCGCCGGGCGCGAGGGCATCGGCGACGTGCTGGCCGAAGGCATCCGCCATGCCGCCAAGACTTGGGACTTGCAAGATATCGCCGTGCACGTCAAGGGGCTCGAGCCGGCCGGCTACGACCCGCGGCCGCTGAAAGGCATGGGCCTGGCCTACGGCACTTCGGACCGCGGCGCCTGCCACCTGCGGTCCACTTTCTACAAGCCCGAGCTCTCCGGAATGATCCCGGCGGACCAAATCGCCGGCAAAGCGGAACTGTTTCTCGATTTTGAAAGCCGCCTGACCATCTTCGACACCCTGATCCTGTGCCGCTTCTACCGCGACTACTACACCTGGGAAAACCTGACGGAAGCCATCGAACGGGTCACCGGCCTGGATGCCTCACAGGAAGCGCTCAAGAAAAGGGCACTGGCCCTGGCCACCCTGATTCGACGGTTCAACCTGCAGGAGGGCATGACCCCCGCCGACGACCGTCTGCCGAAGTTTTTGCACAAGCCGCTGACGGACACGGGCAAGGTGATCACCGAGGCGGAAATGGAAACCATGCTCGCCGATTATTACCGCCTGCACGGCTGGGATGAATTCGGAATTCCCAAAGATTGATTTTCCCCGGCCGCCCCCCCGTTTCTTCCCCGTTTGTGGTTTTTCAGCAGCGTGCTATGATCCTGCCGAACACCTTAACCTGCCGCACGAAGGCCAACGAGAAATCGAAATACACGGCCCGGGCCCGGCGCGGATGGCCCGAAGCCGAAGACGTGGTCAACCCCCGCGGCCGCGAAGCCCGCTGGAAGACGATGCGCGGCGCTTGGGGCGTTGAGGGAAGAAAGCAAAAGCGATGATTCTGGCAGGCGACATCGGCGGCACCAAGACCAAGCTGGCGCTTTTTCCCCCCGGCGCCGGGCGGCCCCGACCGGCGTACAGCCGGCACCTGGCCACCGCCGACTATCCCTCGCCGGAAGCGATCATCGAGGACTTTCTCCAGGGGCGGCATCACAACGTGGAAGCCGCCTGCCTGGCGGTGGCCGGTCCCGTGATCGACGGCCGGTCGCGTTTTACCAACCTGCCCTGGGCCCTCTCGGCGGACCTGCTCGCCCGCCGCTTCGGCTGGCGCCGCTGCCGGTTGCTCAACGACGTGGAGGCCACGGCCCATGCCCTGCCGCTTCTGGCAGCCGAGGAATTCGAGGCGCTGCGCCCCGGAACCCCGGCACCGGGCGGCAACCTCGCCATCATGGCCCCGGGCACCGGTCTGGGAATGGGCCTGGCCATCCGGCACGGCGGCCAGGTGGTGCCCCTGGCCTCGGAAGGCGGCCACGCGGATTTCGCCCCCTTCGATGAGGAAACCCTGTCGCTGTGGCGCTACATCCGGGCCCGGCGCGGCCGCGTCTCCCTGGAAAGCGTGCTTTCCGGCGCAGGCCTGGAGCGCATCTACCAGTGGCGCCGGCACCTGGGCGACACCCATCCCGATCCGCGGACGGCCCGGCGCATCGAGGCCAGCGACGATCCCCCCGCGCAAATCTCATCCCTGGCCATGGCCCGGCAGGACCCGGTCTGCGTCCGGGCGATGGCCTGCTTCGTGCGCTGCCTCGGGGCCGCCGCCGGCAACCTGGCCCTGACCGCCGCCACCAGCGGAGGCCTTTATCTCGCCGGCGGCATCGCCCCCAAGATCTTGCCGGAACTCAAACACGGCGCATTCGAGGCCGCCTTCCTGGACAAGGGCCGCTTCCGGGACTTTCTCGCCAAGGTCCCCGTGCGGGTGATTCTGACCGAGTCGGCCCCGGTGCTGGGCGCGGCCCGCGTCGCGCGGCTTTTCCGAAACGACTCGAAGCCTTGATCCACCCGATTGGCTTGATCTGCCAACAAAAAAAGGGTTTGGCGACTCTGAATCTCGCCAAACCCTTGATTTTGCGTTGGTGCCGAAGGGGAGACTCGAACTCCCACGGACGTACATCCACTAGACCCTGAACCTAGCGCGTCTACCAGTTCCGCCACTTCGGCACACGAAACAACCTGCGACCACGAAAAAGCGTTGATTTCGTGCCGAGGTTGCTTTAATTAAAGTTTTTTACTTTCTCTGTCAAGCCGAAATTCAAAGCGGGTTTAACCTCGCTGGACATCATGGCATGGTACTGATCGAAGATATTGAAAAAATAGAAAAACCTTTCCAAAATGCCGTTCTTACCATCGGGAACTTCGACGGGGTGCACATCGGTCACCAGGCCCTGTTTCACCAGGTAATCGAACAGGCGGCCGCCTTGGGCGGCACCTCGGTGGCCATGACTTTCGAGCCGCATCCGCTGCGGGTATTGAAACCCAACGGGCATCCGCCCCAGATTACCGTAAACGCACAGAAGCTGGAACTCATCGCCGCCACCGGCATCGACGTGATCATCTGCGTCCCCTTCACCCGGGCCTTTGCCGCCATCGACGCGCGCGCCTTCGTTTCCGACATCCTGGTGCGCCGTATCGGCATGCGGGCCATCGTCATCGGCAAGGACTATACCTTCGGCCGCAACCGCGAAGGCAACATCGACATGCTCCGGCGGATGGGCCGGGAGTTGGGCTTCGAGGTACACGTGGCCGACTGGGTCCGCGTGCCCCAGGCCATCAGGGACCGGATTTCCTCCACCAAGATCCGGGAGCTGGTGCAGGCGGGCGAAATGGAGCGGGCCCGGCATCTGCTCGGCCGCCACTACCAGATTCGCGGCAAGGTGGTGGCCGGCCGGCGGCGCGGGGGCAGCCTGCTCGGGTTTCCCACGGCCAACATCATCTTGCAGGACGAGCTGTGCCCTCCGACGGGGGTCTACGCCGTGACGGTGCAAATCGGCGAAACCCGGCATCTCGGGGTGGCCAACATCGGCTACAGCCCCACCTTCGACGACCACGTGTTTACCGTCGAGGTGCATTTGCTGGATTTCCAAGGGGATATTTACAATCGAGACATCCGGGTGAACTTCATCAGGCGGATCCGCGATGAAATCCGCTTCGACCGGCTCGAGGCCCTTTCCGACCAGATTCGACAAGACGTACAAACCGCCAGGCAGATCCTGGCCAACGACTTGCCGTAGCGCCGGCCCCTGGCCCCACGGCCCCGCCCCAATCGCCAAGGATCCTCCGTTTTGAAAGAAGCGCCCCCTCAACCAACGCCAGCCGCCGGCACCCGCTCGATGGCTTGGCCCCTGCTTGCCGGAGGGGCGGTTTCCCTGGCTGCCCTCTACCTGGCCTTTCGCAACGTCCCCCTCGCCGAGCTGGGCGCCTGCTTGGCCAGGATCGACTACCGCTACCTTTTCTTGTCGTTGGCGGTAGTGGCCGGTCTCCAGGTGGCCAAGGCGCACCGCTGGCGGGTGATTCTCGGGGCGGCGGCTCCGGTGGGGTTCACCAGCGCCTTTCACCCGATGATGATCGGCTTCATGCTCAACTGCATTTTGCCCGGCCGCCCCGGCGAGCTGGCGCGGCCCCTGATCCTGAGCCGACAGCAGGCCATCCCCTTTGCCACGGCGCTGTCCACCGTGGTGGCCGAAAGGATCCTGGACACGCTCACCATCCTGGCCCTGCTCGCCTGGGTGCTGAGCGCCCTGGACCTGGGGGCGACTGAAGCCATAGATTTTGCCGGCTATCGCATCGACGGCGCCCTGGTGGTCTCGGCCGGCCACGCCACTTTCGCCCTGGCCCTGATCCTGCTGGCCGCCGTCGTCCTGTTGCGCCTGGAGATGGTGCAACGCTGGATCAAGGCGTTGTTCTACCGCCTGCCGCTGTGGATCCCCGGGCTCTCTTCAAAACGGCGCCAGTGGCTCACCGAGCGGGTGAGCCGTCCGTTGGCCGCCATGGTGGACCAGGCGGTTCACGGCCTGGCCCTGGTGGGCCGCCCGCTGCGCCTGGCGGCCTGCATCGGGCTGTCGCTGGCCATCTGGCTGCTGACAGCCGTTTCCTTTTACATCCTGTCGCTGGGGTTTCCGGAGATCGAGATAGGGCTGACCCAGATGACGGCGGTGATGGTGGTGATCGCTTTCTGCATCGCCCTGCCCTCGGTGCCCGGTTGGTGGGGCCTGTGGGAGGCCGGCGGCATTTTCGCCCTCTCTCTGCTGGGCATCGCCCCCGGTCCGGCGGCCGGCTTCACCCTGGTCAACCACGCTACCCAGATTTTCCCCGTCATCCTCATCGGCCTGGGATCAGCCCTGATCAGCGGCGTGGGCGTGAGCCGCATCGCCAGAACGGCCCGGCGGGTTTGAAATTCATGGCCGATGAATTACTATGGATGGTAAGCGACTTCCCGTGGCCGCCGTGCCAGGGGCGCCCAATCGGCCCTGGATATTGTTTTCAATATCTTGTTATTATTTATCTAATCAGATTAACTTGAGGTCTTTGTTTAAAATTTTGGCCCATCCCTCAGGACATCCCAAATGAGCGTTTTGACTGTTCTCACCTATCCGGATCCCTTCCTGCGCCGGAGCATGGCCCCGGTCGCCGATTTCGACGATGAGGTGCGCCGCATCATCGCGGACATGACCGAGACGATGTACGCCGAACCCGGGGTGGGCCTGGCCGCCACCCAGGTGGGCATCGACCAGCGGATCATCGTCTACGACGTCTCCGGCGCCGACGCGCCCCGCCAGCCCCAGGCCCTGGTCAACCCCCAAATCGTGGTGGCCGAGGGGAAACAGTTATCGGAAAACGAGGGCTGCCTCAGCGTGCCGGATTTTCGCGCCGATGTGCCCCGGGCCTGGCGGGTGGAAGTCACCGGCATCAACCAGGACGGCCAGTCGGTGCGTATCGATGCCGAGGGGTTTCCCGCCATCGTGTTGCAGCACGAGATCGATCATCTCAACGGCATCCTGTTCATCGACCGCATCAGCCGGCTGAAGCGTGAGCTCTACAAGCGCCGCGTCCACAAGCAGTTGAAGCAATCGGCATGAAAAACAGCCCCTTGCGCATCGTTTTCATGGGCACGCCGGAGTTCGCCGTTCCCAGCCTGCACGCCCTGGTTAAGGCCGGTCACCACCTGGAGGCCGTGGTGACCCAGCCGGACCGCCCCAAGGGCCGGGGCCGGCGACTGACGCCGCCGCCGGTGAAGGTCGCTGCCGAGGGCCTTGGGCTGAGGGTTTGGCAGCCAGGGCGCCTCGATGAACCGGCCTTTGCGGCGAACCTGGCGGCCGCCAAAGCCGATTTTTTCGCCGTGGTAGCCTATGGCCAGATCCTGCCCCCGACCCTGCTGGCAATGCCCTCCGGTGGCGCCGTCAACGTGCACGCCTCGCTGCTGCCGCGCTACCGCGGTCCGGCGCCCATCAACTGGGCCATCATCAACCGCGAACCCCAGACCGGCGTCACCACCATGCTGATGGACGCGGGGCTGGACACCGGCGACATCCTCATGACAGCCTCCACGGCTGTCGCCGAGGACGACACCGCCGCCACCCTTTCGGCGCGGCTGGCCCGGATGGGCGCCCGGTTGCTGGTCACCACCCTGGCGCGCCTGGCCGCCGGTGCGCTCACCCCGCGGCCCCAGGATCCGGCGGCCGCCACCTACGCCCCGCTGCTGACCAAGGCCGACGGCCGCATCGACTGGTCCCGGCCGGCCGAGGCCATCGAGGCCCTGGTCCGCGGGCTCAACCCCTGGCCCGGGGCGTTCACCTTCTGCCAGGGGCAGCGCCTGAAAATATGGCGCGCCCACCTCGTGCCGCAAAAAGGCCAGGCACCGGCCGGGACCGTGCTGGCGGGGTTCAGCGACGAGCTGCGGGTGATGGCCGGCCGCGGCGCCGTGTGCATCGACGAGCTGCAGGGCGCCTCGGGCAAGCGCCTGCCGGCAGCCGCCTTTCTGCGGGGGCACCCCATCGCCCCGGGCACCGTGCTCGGCTGATGGGCTCCTGCCGCCCGCCATCCCGGGACCCCCGCTCCATCGCCCTGGGCCTGCTCGACCGCCTCGATACCAGCCGCCTGACCCTGGACCGCTTGATGGAAACGGCCGTCAACGCCCATCCGCACCTGGACCAACGCGACCGCGCCCTGGTTTTCGCCCTGGTCTACGGCGTCCAGCGCTGGCGCAGCCGCCTGGACCACGTGGCTGCCGGCTTCGCCACCCGGCCCTGGCGCCAGGTGGACCCGACGGTGCGCAACATTTTGCGCCTGGCCCTCTTCCAGCTCCTGTTCCTCGACCGTATTCCGGCCCCGGCCATCGTTCACACGGCCGTGGACCTGGCCAAGGATCGGGTTCCCCGGGCCGCCAATTTCGTTAACGCCCTGCTGCGCAACGTCCTGCGCCGGGGAACGGAGACCGTCCTGGCCTCTTTGCCCCGGGACCCGGTGGCAGCCCTGGCCCTGGAAACGGCCTTTCCCGCCTGGCTGGCGGCCCGCTGGGCAGAGCGTGACGGCCTGGACACGGCCCGCCGGCGCTGCCAAGCCGCCAACCGCATTCCGCCGCTGACCCTGCGCATCAACCGCCTTCGGGCCAGCCGCCGCGAGGTCCTGGCCGCCTGGCAAACCGAGGGCATGGACGCCGCTCCCACCGTCACCTCGCCGGACGGGATGGTCATCCGCCAACCCCAGGGGCCGATCCAGCAACTGCCCGGCTACGATGCCGGCTGGTTCCAGGTCCAGGACGAGGCGGCCCAGCTGGTTTGCATGCTGGCGGCACCCCAACCGGGCCAGCGGATCCTGGACGCCTGCTGCGGCCTGGGCGGCAAGACCGGGCACCTGGCAGCCCTGGCCGGCAACCGGGCCGAGATCTGGGCCACGGACCGGGACGCGCGCAAGCTGGCCGATCTGGCCATCGAGATGCGTCGCCTGGGGGTCTCCGGCGTCCGCCCGCTGGCCGTCAACTGGCTCCAGTCCCCGCAGCCGGACGTCGGCGAAGGGTTCGACCTCGTGCTCCTGGACGCCCCCTGCTCCGGGTTGGGGGTCATCGGCCGCAACCCGGACGCCAAGTGGCGCCGCCGGCCGGAGGACGTTCAGCGCCACGCACGGCGCCAGCTGGCTTTGATGGAGGTGCTGGCCGACCAGGTCAAGACCGGGGCCTCTCTCGTCTACGCCGTGTGCACTCTCGAACCGGAGGAAACCGATGCCGTGATCGCCGCTTTCCTCGGCCGGCGGCCGGATTTCGGCATCCAGGCGCCCCAGGCCGTCCTGCCGGCCCCGGCCCACCGCCTGGTGCGCTCGGACGGCACGGTGCGCATAGATCCGGCCGACGAGCCGATGGACGGCTTTTTCATGGTCCGGCTGCAGCGTCACGCCTCCCGCCACCGGCGATGTTGAAATGCCGCTCCGGATCCACTATAAGACGGCCAGTCTTGTGTTGGCCCGGCAAAAGACACGTCGCCGGCCTTCGGCCCTGCAAACAATGCGGCCCCCGGGCCGCCGCAAAAAAGGAATCGTCCCTTGAAAACACCGCAGCGCATCGCCCCGTCGATTCTTTCGGCCGATTTCGCCCGTCTCGGAGAGGAGATCAAGGCCGTCACCGACGCCGGCGCCGACTGGATCCACGTGGACGTGATGGACGGCCACTTCGTGCCCAACATCACCATCGGCCCGTTGGTGGTGGAGGCGGCTCGCCGCTCCACGGATCTTTTTCTCGACGTCCACCTGATGATCGCGGCCCCGGAGCGCTACATCGCCGATTTCGTCAAGGCCGGCGCCGACCTGATCAGCGTGCAGGTGGAAGCCTGCCTGCATCTCAACCGCACCCTCCAGCTCATCCGTGACGCCGGCATCCAGTGCGGGGCGGTGCTCAACCCGGCCACTCCCCTGGAAACCCTCGAATGGGTCCTCGACGACCTGGACGTGGTGATGCTGATGAGCGTCAACCCCGGCTTCGGCGGACAATCGTTCATCCCCAACACCCTGGAACGGATCCACCGCCTGCGCCGGACCATCGACCAGCGGGGGCTGGACACCCTCATCGAGGTCGACGGCGGGGTCAACGCCGACACTATCGGCTCCATCGCATCGGCCGGCGCGGATGTGTTCGTGGCCGGCTCGGCCATCTTCGGCAGCAGCGATTACGCCCGAACCATCTCCGAGCTGCGCCGGTTGATGGGCGAAGCCGCAGTCTGAGCGCGGAGCGCCGGGGATGTCCTCAGTGGATGCCGGCGCCCTGAGGCGGCGGGCCGTGGCCGCCGCCTTGAACCTGCTGGCCCGCCGTGATCACACCAGCCGGGAACTGGCCGACAAGCTGGCCGCCAGGGGGTTCGACCGGGACACCTGCCAGGCCGCGGTGGCGCGCTGCCGCCGGCTGGGCTATCTCGACGACGAGCGCACCGCCGAGATCATGGCCGGCGCCCTGCGGCGCCGGGGCCTGGGGGTGCACCGCATCCGCGCCAGGCTCCGGGAAAAAGGCATCGACGGCGGCACCATCGATGCCCTCACCGCCGTCGACGACGATCCAGAGCAGGCGCTGGCGGCGGCCCGGGCGGTATACGAACGCCGGCGCCCCCACTTCGAGCGGGAAAGCGACCCGCTGCGCCGTCGCGCCAAGATTTTCCGCTTCCTGCTATCGCGGGGCTTCAGGGCTGAAACCATCCACCGGTTGCTCGCCGAGGACTGACCCCCGCGCCTCGGGCGCTCACCGGCTGGCTTGTCAAGAGGCCGTCGACGTTGTATAGAGCAACCTGCTCTCGTTCGGGCTGAGGTTTTGCAGCACTCCCGGCTTCCGCCAACACCCCGGAAACTATCCATGACCGGCGACTTCATCGACGAACTGCTCGGCGCCCTGGCACGCATCGCTCCCTTGAATCATGGATATCTCAAGGAAATCCTGATTCTCAGCGGGTGGCCCGAGGAGACCCAGAACCTGCGCTACCTGGCCTACAACCGCCAGGTGCTAGCCCACGGCGGAGCCAACCTCGAGTTTTCAGCGGTGGCGGTGATCAACAACCGGCGGGCGGCCCGATGGCGCCTGGAAGGCTGGCGCAGGACGGTGAGCCGCCTGGTGTTCCATCCCCTCTGGGCCAACAGCAAACCCATGGACCTGTTTCTCATCCAGCTGCGCAGCGATGCGGCAATGACCGACCTGATGGCTGCTTCGCGGCGGGACTTCACCCTCTTCGGGATCCTGCGCAGCGAACCGCTACGGCCGTCAGCGGCCGTCTGCGAGATCCGGCCAGTGATCGGCCTGCCCGGTCTGGATCACGAGGGGCTGGCACGGGTGGAAAATTTTGAGACCCACAACCGGCTTCGCGCCTGAACGCTTTTTCATACAGCCCCCGATGAACGCCTCCTGCCAACCATGTCCGCCCACACCGGCCCAGGCCGCCGAGGACCTGCTCGCCTACGCCATCGACCGCCAGGACATCAAGTGGTGCCTGGCGCGGCTGCCGTCGGAGCGCTCCGCCCACCTGGCCCGGGTCGACTCCGAGCTGCAGATGCTCAAGATCATCGGCGTGGGATGGAGCCTGAACCATCGGCTGGCCGGCAGTCCGCAAAAGGCACCGCTCCAGGAGGCCTACTGGGCGGCGGTACAGGACTTTTCCGGCCGTTTCTCCGAGACCACCGCCCTGCTCATCGGCCAGCGCATCGACTACTTCCAGGCCCTCAAGGACCGGCTGGACCTCTACCTGGCGGCGATGCGCGACGCCGGCCCATCCGGCGGGGACCCGGGCCGCATCATCGGGGCCGCCCTGGCCCGCCTTTGCGACTGCAACGACGACCTGCCCGTCCTGATGGCCGCAGCGCGGATCTTCAACAGCGCCCTGGCCCGGGTGGGCGAGTACCTCGCAGCAACCGGTTTTCACAAATAGAAGTTGCCGGCTTTTGGCTTTTGTGAGAAAATAAAACCAAAATATCAGGCCCAAAGACCCAAAGAGAAATTTTTTTGAGCGAAGGTCCCTACTTCAAATATATCACCACCCCCATCGGCATGATGGAGCTGTGCGCTGGAGAAAATTCGCTGCGCGCCGCGGAATTCGTCGATCACCCCAGGCGCCTGAGCCGGACCACGCCTTTGCTTGAGGAAGCCGCCGGCCAACTCAACGGATATTTTCGCGATCAACGGCACGGCTTCGATCTGCCGCTGTATTTCGATGGAACGGCCTTCCAGGTGGCCGTGTGGCAGGAGCTGCAGAAAATCCCCTACGGCTGCGCCGTCTCCTACCAGGACATCGCCCGGCGGGTCGGCCGCCCCAATGCCGTGCGCGCCGTTGGCGCCGCCAATGCCCGCAACCCCCTCGCCATCATCGTCCCGTGCCACCGGGTGATCGGCGCCAACGGGCATCTGACCGGGTATGCCAGCGGCCTGTGGCGCAAAGCCTGGCTTCTGCGGCACGAAGGGTGCCAGCAGGTCCAAAGCGAACCTGCCAAGACGCGCTGGGTTCGTCCCCAATGAGCCATACGCTCCTCTACCGCCTCTTTCGCATCGGGCGCTTGCCCCGCCGGGAGCGCGACCGGCTGACCGGTGAAAGCCTCAGGTGCCTCGTGGAGGGGATTTCGCTGACCATCGCCTGGCGCAATTTTCGCCAGGGCAGACGCCGCATCAAGGCGCACCAGCAAAACGCCACCGGCGCGGTGGCCATCACGCAAAAGCGCCTCCTGGTGTACGCCTTTGCCAAGCCGGTGCTGGACATCGACCTGGCAGACCCGGTGGCCGACCGGGTTGCGGTGACCTGTCCCAATTCCACCACCTTGTCGATTCGCCTCGAAGCCCAGGACTTTCACCCCGACGCCAGCGGACAGATCACCTACTGGCTGCTGACCCCTGAAGCCGCCGCGTTGTCCGACTTGTGGCAAAATCGCCCAAGAACAGCCGCCGGCGACTGCATTCCGGCTTGAATTTTCCAGGAACGCCGTCATGAACGCCGTGATCATCAAGAAGGGACGGGAAGCCAGCCTCCTCAGGCGCCATCCCTGGGTTTTCTCAGGGTCCGTGGCGCGGCTGGTGGGCAGCCCCGGCCGGGGAGAAACGATGCAGATCCAGGCCTCCGACGGCCGCCCCCTGGGCGTGGGCGCCTATTCCCCGGACTCCCAGATCCGGGTCAGGGTCTGGGATCACGACCCGCAGACGGTCATCGACACCGCCTTCTTCCAGCACCGGCTGGCGTCGGCCATTTCCTGGCGCAGCCGGCTGCCCCATTTGCGGGAGACCAACGCCTGGCGCCTCGTCAACGGGGAGAGCGACGGGCTGCCCGGCTTGGTGGTGGACCGCTACGCCGATTTCGCCGTCTGCCAATTCCTGTCCGCCGGGGCAGACGCTTGGCGCAACGAGATCGTCGCCGCCCTCCGGGCCCAATTCCCACTCCAGGGTGTTTTCGAGCGCTCGGACACCGAGGCCCGCCGCAAGGAGGGGCTGCTCCCGTCGGTGGGATCGCTCTGGGGGGCCGCGCCCCCCGAATGCATCGAGATCACCGAGGGCCCCTTGCGGTTTCAGGTGGACGTGCGCACCGGCCACAAGACCGGCTTCTACCTCGACCAGCGCGAAAACCGGCGCCTGGTGGCCGCCTACAGCGCCGGCGCCAAGGTGCTCAACGCCTTTGCCTACACCGGCGCCTTCGGCCTATGGGCCCTGGCGGGGGGAGCGCAAAGCGTCATTCAGCTGGAGACCTCCACCGACGCCCTGGCCATGGCCGAGACCCATGCGCCTCTCAACGGGTTCGCTCCCGCCAAGATCTCTCATGTCTGCGCCGATGTCTTCAAGCAACTGCGCGCATACCGGGACGAGGGCCGGCGCTTCGATCTGATCATCCTCGACCCGCCCAAGTTCGCCGCCGCCGCCGGCCAGGTTTCCAAGGCGGCCAGAGGCTACAAGGACATCAACCTGCTCGCCTTCCGCTTGCTGAACCCGGGCGGCACGCTGTTCACCTTCTCGTGCTCCGGCCACGTGGATACGGCCCTGTTTCAGAAGATCGTCTTCGACGCGGCCCTGGACGCCGGCTGCACCGCCAGGATCCTCCACGACCTGGGACAGGCGCCGGACCACCCGGTGGCGTTGAATTTTCCCGAGGGTCGCTACCTGAAAGGACTCGCGGTCGGGATCGCGGATTAGGGATGGGCGGCGCTTATTCTTCGAGGGCCTCGCGCACCTTGGCCGCCAGAGACTGGACGGAAAACGGCTTCTGGATGAAATGCACGCCGGAGTCGAGCGCCCCGTTAGGGGCGATGACGTCGGCGGTGTAACCGGACATGAACAGGCACTTCAGCCCCGGGCGCATCTCTTGCAGGCGCTGGGCCAATTCGCGACCGTTCATCCCGGGCATCACCACGTCGGTGACCAGCAGGTCGATGCTTTCCTGGTGGGCTTCGGCCAAGGCGATGGCGTCCCGGGCGCTGCCGGCGCTCAGGACCCGGTAGCCGAATTTTTTCAGCATCATCTCTCCGAGCTCGAGGATGGTGGGCTCGTCTTCCACCAGCAGCACCGTTTCCCGTCCGCTGACAATCCGTTCAGCGGCCTTGCGCGGCGGCGCCTGGGCCGCCTCTCCGCTGGCGTGCCGGGGCAGGTAAATCCTGACGGTGGTGCCGAGCTCCGGCTCGCTGTAAACGTTGATGCCTCCGTTGTTCTGTTTGACGATCCCGTAAACGGTGGCCAGCCCCAGGCCCGTCCCCCGATCAACCCCCTTGGTGGTGAAAAAAGGCTCGAACAGGTGGGCCTGGACCTCCTGGTCCATGCCGCAGCCGTCATCGCTTACCGTCAGCTGGACGTAATCGCCGGCGACAAAGCCGGAGCGATGAGCGCAGTAGTCCGCGTCCAGGACCACGTTGGCCGTCTCGATGACCAGTCGCCCGGATTCCGCCATCGCATCCCGGGCATTGACGCACAGGTTGGTGCAAATCTGGTCGATCTGGCTTGGATCCACGTACACGGGCCACAGATCGTCGGCGGGTTTCCACACCAGCTCGATATCTTCGCCGATGACCCGCCGCAGCATGCCGAGCAGGTTTTCCAACGTGCGGTTGAGGTCGAGGACCGACGGCACCATGGTCTGCTTGCGGGCAAAGGCGAGCAGGCGCCGGGTCAAATCGGCCGAGTGCCGGGCGGCCTTGTGGATCTCGGTGATGTGCTCGTGGAGCCAATGCCCGGGCGCCAGTTGTTCCAGAGCCAATTCGGCGTGCCCCAGGATCACCTCGAGCATGTTGTTGAAATCGTGGGCCACCCCGCCGGCCAGACGCCCCACCGACTCCATCTTCTGGGCATGGATGAGCTGGTCCTGGAGCCTGTCGCGCTCCTTTTCGGCGTTCACGCGGTCGGTGACATCCCGCGAAATACCGCGAAATCCCACCGGACGGCCCTCCCGGTCGTAGATCAGCGAGACCGAAACCTCGAGGGTACGCCGCTGCCCGTCCTTGCGCCGGACGTTCCAGCACAGGTCTTTCACCGGTTTTCCGGTCTTGAACAGGCCGGTATAGGCCTCGAAGATCTTCTGCCGGTTGGCCTCGTCGGCGGCGTAATGGCGGTAGTTCATGCCGATCATCTCCCCGGCCTCGTATCCGAGCTGCCGGCAGGCCGCCGGGTTGGCAAAGGTGAAGCTGCCGCCCAGGTCCACCTCGTAGTAGGCCTCCTGAATACTCTCCAGGATGATGCGGTATCTCGCCTCGCTAGCACGCAGGCGCTCTTCGGCCTCCTTTTGGACGCTGATATCGGTGACCACCCCGATGGAACCCAGGTAGGCGCCCGTCTTGGGATCCTTGCGCGCGCTGGCGCCCACCAGGGTCCAGATGCCCGCGCCGTCTTTTCTCTGCGCCAGCAGCTCGTAGCGCTCGCTGTTGCCCGTTGCACGACGCTTCTCGGCGGCGATGGCCCGGGCGCGATGCTCCGGCAGGACGAACTCCCACCAGTCGCGGCCTATCATCTCGGCCGCAGCGTAGCCCAGGAGATTCGCCAGGGCGGGATTGACAAAGGTAATCACCCCGCGGGTGTCGGTGAAGACAATTCCCTCGGTGATGTTTTGGGCGATGGTTTCGGCGGAATCCTCCGGGAGAATCGTCATCCCGTCACGATACGGCCGGTGGTTGCGATGGTGGAACATTCTGCCAACCTTGAGCGTGGTCTTTTTTTACGCCGTTTAGGCACTGACATCGGCCAGGGCCCGGCAGCCCGGCCTGACAACTGGCAAAGGGTCACCCGTTCTCGGGAGAAGCTTTCCTCAGGGGCAGCACCGATCCTTCCTCGGGCGGCAGTGGCCTGAACGACGGCTCCTCCGGCCGCATCTCGGCCAGCTCGTTGAGAGCGGCGCGGATCTCCCCGGCCCCCTCGGTGGCGACGTGGCGGACGCACTCGAAGTCCCGGCGCGCCGCGCCCAAGGAGAACCGCCCTCCGGTGCGTCGAATGAAATCGACCGCCAGGGGCTGCACCGCCTGCCAGGTGTCGCGCCGGGTCTGGCTGTCCAGGGAAACCAGTTGATCCAGCGAGGCAAGGGTCTTCCGCTGGAATCGTTTGAACAACAGTCGGTGCAGCCCGGCGCCCCAGGCGGCCGCTGTCAAGAGGGCCGCCGTGCCGCCCACCGTCCCGGCCAGCACGGGATCACCGGCCAGCGGGACGCCGAAAACGGTCAAGAGTCCCACAACGAGCGCCCCGACGGAGACACCGCAAACCAGGGCCCGCACCAGGCTCCGGAGCCGGAAAGCCCGCAGCCGGCGGCGGTACTCCACCAGGGCATTGAGCAGCAACGCCAGGCGATCGGCATGGGTCTCGATGAAGGCCGCCAGATGATCGAGGCGATAGCGCGGGGCCTCCTGGATGGCCCGCCGCAACTCCTCGCGCTGGTTTTCCAGGTACTGCAGGTAGGGGCGGCGGCGGACAGGGCCATCGCCCGCCTCTTCGGCGGCCCGGGGCGAGTAGGTGAGCCGGATGGGGGGAATGTCCTTGCGGCCGGTCATCTGGGAGAGGTTCCAGCACAAGGTGCCGTAGACCCGCAGCAGGTCGTTGAGCGAGGCGCAGGCGTCGATGCGGTTGAGCACGAAGAGAATCCGGTCCTCGAAGGTGTGCGCCGGCAAGGTTTCGCGCAAGCTGCTGTAGACTTCGCGCACCGTGCCGGGGTTGTGCGGATCGAAGAGCATCAGCACCAGGTCGGCAATGTGGGCCAGGTCGCCGATGACCTCTTGGTAGTTGTAGCCGCGGTCCCTTTCGGCGACGCTGTCGAGCATGCCGGGAGTGTCGATGAGCGCCATCTGCTTGAGAAAGGGGGAGTTGACCTTCTTGAGGCGAAAATGGGCCGCGAAGCGCTGGCCGTGGCGCTTGAGATTTTCAAAGGGATATTCGGGATCGTTGAGCAGAAACCGCCCGTCGCGCTCCTCGGTGACGCGCACCGGCCCGGGGACTTCATCGTAGGTGATGACGGTGAAGCAGTCGTCGGTGGGCGCCTGGCCGGTGGCCTGGATCGGCACGCCGAGCAGTTCGTTGATCAGGGTGGATTTGCCCGAGGAATAGTTGCCCAAAAACAGCACCTGGGGCCGCCACTTGATGTTGGCCTCCAGGGGCGCCTCGCTGTAGCCGTAACGCAGGGCTACCGGCGAGAGCCGCTGCTGGACCAGATCAAGCATCTCGTGGCGCAGCGCTGTGATATCGTTGTCGCGGTACATGCCTCGGTCTCCGTTGAATTTTTTCACAGCCACGGCCGCTGTTACGCTATCAGAGCCCCCCGCCAGGGTCAACAGCTATGCGGCCGGCTTGACGCTGGCGGAGCGCTCGGGTACAAAATGGGGCCACGGCCCATGCAAATCTCCTGCGACGACATCGCGCTATCGCTGGCCGGCGCCGAAAGGCCGGTTTTCACCGCTCTGAGCTTCACCCTGAAAGGGCCGGGATTCCATGCGCTTTTCGGTCCTTCCGGGGTCGGCAAGACCACCCTGGCCCGTCTGCTCATCGGCCATGTGCGCCCCGACGCCGGCCGGGTAAGCATCGACGACGGCTGCCTGCGGCGCCTTTACGCATACAACCTCGAACGCCTGCCCGGCTGGTCGAGCGTGGGACGGCACCTGGAGAAAATCACCCCTGCCCAGCACCGGGCACGCTGCGCCGAGTTGGCGGCGGAATTCGGCATCGAGCCGGTGCTGGGACAACGCTTCGCCCGGCTGTCTCTCGGCCAGAAAAACCGCGTCAACCTGATCCGCTACCTCGTCCAGGACTTCGACCTGCTCATCATGGATGAAAGCCTCGCCAACGTCGACGAGCGGACGCGGGAACAGATCATCGTAAAAATCAAGGCCCTTTTCCCGGACCGCTTTTTTTTGTACATCTCTCACAACGTCATCGAGGTGGCGCGTTTTTGCCGGCAGGTACTGGTGCTCCGTGGCGCCCACCGCCGCCCCCAGGCGGTGACGGTGCCGGGGCTCGACGGCCGGGGCGGGGCGACGGTTTCCCCGGAGATGGAAAAGGCCATGCTGGCGATCATGAACGCCGTTTGAAGCCGGAAGCGATGCTCGCACGTCGGACCTACCAGTTTCTCATCGTCTATGCCGCCGGCCTGGCGCTGCTGCTCGGGCTCAAGTACCTGGCCGGATTGTCCGACTACGTCATCCCCGGCCCTTTGCTGGTCTGGCAGACTTTCCGGGACGTCTACGGCCGCTACGCCGCCGATACCCTGAACACCCTCTCGGTGGCGGTTCTCGGCCAGATCGTCTCCATCTGCCTGGCCACGGCCATCGGCATTCTCGGCCGGCAGACCACCTGGTTCGGTAACTTCGTCAAGGTGGCGGCCTACAACGTGCAGGCCTACCCCATCGTGGCCCTGGCGCCCATCATCTTCATCCTCTTGGGGGACGGTTTCATCACCCGCCTGGTGATCGCCGCCATGATCTGCTATTTCCCCCTGCTGCTGGTGGTGCTGGGGGTCATGAGCGAGCCGGTGGTGGAAATCGAGCACTTCTACCGGATCACCGGGCGGATGCGCTGGCAGTTGGAAGTCAAGATCCGGGCCTTCGAAAACCTGCACAAGCTCACCACGGTGGTGGCCGGCAGCGCCACCCTGGCCATGGCCGGCACCATCGTGGCCGAATTCATCGCCGCCAACGCCGGCATCGGCTACAGCATCCGCATCGCTTTATACCAGAGCGACCTGGGCAAGATCCTCGTCGCCCTCTTTCATATCGGCATCTCCCTGTCCGTCTACCAGGCCCTGCTCGAGTGGGCCGGTGCCCGGGTGCAACGCCGCTGGGAGGCCGCCGGAGGAGACGTCGCGTCGTGAGTTATAAGCCGCCCTGCCAAGAACCCGCATCCTGTGCACAACCGTTTCGCCGCCGCGGATGGCTCTTGCCGATGCTGCTGGCCTGCCTCATCGCGGCCGCCCCGGCGGACGCCGCCGACCCGGTGACCTACCGGCTCAAGTGGCTGTGCAACAGCAGCACGGTGGGAGACCTCTACGCCGACGTGCACGGCTTTTTCGCCGCCGCGGGGCTGGCGGTGGAGGTGCGGGCGGGCGGCCCGGAACGCGACGCCATCAAGGAGCTGGAGCTGGGCCAGGCCCAGTTCGGGGTGGCGTCGGCCGACCAGGTGATCCGGGCCGCCGCCAAGGGATCGCCGGTGGTGGTCATCGCCCAGATCTTCCAGGTCAACCCCCTGCAATGGATCTACCGGGCCAGCCGCCCTCCCATCGACGACCTGGCGGATCTCGAGGGCCTGACCATCGGCGTCACCTACGGCGGCAACGACGAGACCATCATGCGCACCCTGCTGGCCAAGGCCGGCCTGGACGACAGGGACGTGACGCTGATGAGCGTGCGCTACGATTTCACCCCGTTTTACCGCGGCCGCGCCGACCTGTGGCCCATCTACCGCAACAGCCAGGGGATCGTCATCGCAGACCGGATGACCCGCGCCGGCGAACCGGTACGCTTCTTCAATCCGGCCGACTTCGGCGTGCGCTACGTGGCCAACTCGGTGGTCACCCACCAGCGCCTGCTCGAAACCCGACCCGACCTGGTACGTCGTTTCCGTCAGGCCCTGCTCCAGGGATGGCAGGCGGCCCTGGATGAACGCAACGAGGCGCAGGCCCTGGAGACCATCGCCCGTTTCGACCCCGACACGCCGCCGGATCTCCTGGCCCGCCAGCTGCGGGTCACCCGGGAGCTGGTGCGCCCAACGGCCGGTTTTGCCATCGGACGCATCGACGTGAAAGCCTGGCGCCAGAGCGAGGCGATCATGCGCGGCCAAGGGCTGATCCCCGAGCCGGTGGACGTGCTCGCCCGCCTCCACGGACCGGAGGAGCCATGACGGCGCCGGACCGCTACGCCTGTTTTGCCGAACTGTGCCGGCACGAACAGGAAGGCACGGATTTCGTCATCCTGACCAAGGCGTCCGCCGCTTCGCTCCTGGTCATGGCGCCCCACGGCGGGGGCATCGAACCGGGGACGGTGGACCTGGCCCATGCCATCGCCGGCGACGACCACGCCTTTTACGCCTTCAAGGGGATCAAGGCCTCGGGCAACGCGGCGCTGCACATCACCAGCAACCGCTTTGACGAGCCCAGGGCCCTGCGCATGGCCCGCCGGGCCGAGTGGGTACTCACCATCCACGGCTGCCGTGAGCCGGGTGCCGTGATCTTCGTGGGCGGGCGCGACGGGAACCGGCGCCAGGCCATCGGCCGGGCCCTCCAGGAAGCCGGCTTCGACGCCCGGGAGAGCGAGCGCCCGGGGCTGCGCGGCATCAATCCCAACAACATCTGCAACCGCGGCTACAGCGGTCGCGGCGTCCAGCTCGAGCTCAGCGACGGCCTGCGCCGACAGATGTTCGACCATCTGCGTCGGCGCACCGGCCGCCGCAAGACGGAAGTCTTCTACCGCTTCGTGTCCGTGGTGCGGGACGCACTGGCGGCAATGTCCCCCCGGCCGTTGCCCACGGCGGCACCCGGCGCCCAAGCCGCCTCCTGGCGCATCGCCTCGGATCCACGCGACCGGCTCAAGGCACTGGCCATTCGGGCCATCGTTTTCATGGAAGAACAGGCCGTGGCCTTCGCCGAGGAATTCGACGCCGGCGACGACGAGGCGCTGCACCTGCTGGGGGAAATCGCCGGCGAACCGGCTGCCTGCGGGCGGCTGCGCTTCGACGACGGGTGGGCCAAGCTGGAACGCATCGCCGTGCGCCGTGTCTACCGGGGGCGCGGCCTGGCCCACCGGCTGATCGACCGGATGCTGGCCGAGGCGGCCAGGCGCGGGTACCCTCGCTGCCGCCTCCACGCCCAGGCGCACCTGGTGGACCTTTACCGCAGGCACGGTTTCATTCCCTGCGGAGACGTGTTCTACGAGGCCGGCATCCCCCACCGCCTCATGACCCGGGATAAGGCGACGCAAGGAGCCCAATCCCGAATCTGAAATCCGAAATTTGAGATCGATGGTCCCCGCATACCTCCAGGCCGCCGCCGACGGTCGCCTCCAGCGCCAGGCGGCCCTGGCCAAGCAAGCCTTGGCCGAGTGCCGTCTCTGTCCCCGCGACTGCGGCGCCCGCCGCCTGGCCGGCGAAACCGGATTCTGCCGCACCGGGGCAGCGGCCGTGGTGGCCAGCTACGGGCCCCACTTCGGAGAAGAGCGCCCCCTGGTGGGCCGCGGCGGCTCGGGAACGATCTTTTTCGCCCACTGCAACCTGCGCTGCACCTTCTGCCAGAACTACGAGATCAGCCACCTGGGCCAGGGGGACCCGGCAACGGCGGACCAGCTGGCCGCCATCATGCTCGCCCTCCAGGCCATGGGCTGCGCCAACATCAACTTTGTCACCCCCTCCCACGTGGTGCCCCAGATCCTCGAGGCCCTTTGCCTGGCCGCGGCCGACGGGCTGCGCCTGCCGCTGGTCTTCAACACGAGCGCCTACGACCGGGTGGAAACGCTCCGGCTGCTGGACGGGGTGGTGGACGTGTACCTGCCCGATTTCAAGTTCTGGGATGCGCCCATCGCCGCCGAGACCTGCCAGGCGCCCGACTACCGCCAAACGGCCTGCGCCGCCATCCGGGAGATGCACCGGCAGGTGGGCGACCTGGTGGTGAACGCCGACGGCCTGGCCGCCCGGGGGCTGCTGGTGCGTCACCTGGTGCTGCCCGAACGCCTCGCCGGCACGGAGGAAATCATGCAGTGGCTCGCCGCCGAGATCTCGCCGCGCACCTATGTCAACGTTATGGCCCAATACCGGCCCTGCGGCACCGCCAGCCGTCACCCGGCCCTGTCGCGCCGGGTGACGGCCGCCGAGAGCGCCGCGGCCGTAGAGGCTGCCCGCCGCGCCGGTCTCCAGCGCCTCGACGAGGGGTGGCGCCGCTGGCGTCTCTGAGACGGCGGCCAGGGTCGGCAAGGGGGAAAACTTGCTTTGAAGCGGGATCCGGCGGCCGCCCATCGACCCGGGGATGGCGCGGGGAGGCCGCCGGCGGCATGCGGCTGCGGGTTCAGGGGGAGACCTTTAAGCGGTCTCCGGGACGAATGGGGTCGCCAGCCTTGAGGTTGTTGAGCTGGCACAGTTTTTCCACGCTGAGGTTTTCCCGGCGACCGATGCTGTAAAGCGTGTCCCCGGGCTTGACCGTGTAAATGCTCGCCTTGGCCGTGGCCCTGGCCCTGGGCCTGGGCCTGGGTCTGGGGGCCGCGGCGGCGAACTTGGCCTTGCTTTCCAATGCGGCCACGCGTTGGCTCAGGGCCGTCTCGGTGCGGTCCAACCGCCGCATCAGGGCGTCGATCTGACGCTGAAGCCCCTCGGCGTCGGTATCCGCCTCCGTCGGCGCTGACGGCGCCATGGTTTCCAGGCGCTGTTCGAGCTGGGCGATACGGCTTTCGAGGCGCGCAAGCTGCTCGCCGTAGGTCGGTGACGGCTCGCCGCCCATGCGCCATACCCCCACCAGGAGCACCACCGCCGCCAGGATGGCCACCGGGATCAACGGGCGGCGCAGGATGCCGGCAACGGAAAACCCTCCGGCCCCTTCCCGCAGCACCGAGTATCCGGGGGCTTCCACATCGATGCGGCCGGTGGCGTCCTCATCTTCCGCTTGGCGTTCGCGATCCTTCCACTCCATGGTTTTTCTCCTTGTCATCGCTCCGGCGCCGCCGTTTTCTGGTGCCTCGTCCAACCTTGCCGGCGGCCCGGAATTTCGGAATTTCCGGTGTCGTGTCCTTCAACTTAAATAAAAACGCCTT
>Ga0190359_1000242_pt1 | contig 37225 bp, 25 predicted proteins | sample 48721823_MG_FD_161269 | JGI IMG/M metagenome (GOLD analysis project Ga0190359, IMG submission 161269) | Hydrothermal vent microbial mat bacterial communities from Southern Trench, Guaymas Basin, Mexico - 4872-18-2-3_MG | ecosystem: Environmental > Aquatic > Marine > Hydrothermal vents >... | reverse complement strand
TAGGAAGAACATTACCCATAATGGGAATGAATTCCTGGAACGGCCCTCTTCTGACTGTTGAAACCGTCAGTCTCTCAGCTCTCACATTCAAGGATGACTTGCTTACTCCAAATATGAGCATATAAACAACCACGATGACAAACAATCCCGATGCTGCAAAGGTTGCGATTTTTTTGGGGGGCCATTTCTTTTTCTTAATTTTTTTGTCCATACTCATTTTAGATCTCCTCACTTAGCCTCTTCATTAAAAAGGCTGATGTGTGTGAAAAAACAAATTCCCTTCGGGAAAATTCATGATTTGTCATTTTCATATCTTTCCATACCATGTTCATCTCACTCAATGAATTGATTTGCAATAATTGTGCCAGATTTGATATCCTGGGAAAACCTATTAAAAAAATACTTTCATATTCGATAAAAGTGTCCACTGAAGAACAAATACTGTTCAAAATCGAACAGTTCGTGTATACTACATCCTTATTCATGTATTATTTAGTCTGAAAAAAAAAGAAACAAAAAGGCACATATCTTGCATCCACTAAAAAAGAAGCAGAACGGTAACATTAAACAGGATGGAGATGCGAATATGAAAAAAAAATCAGGAAAAATTCTTGTCATAGATGATGATGAAGATATTCTTCAAGCAGCCCGTCTTCTTCTGAAACAACACGTCAGCCAGGTGAATACTGAAAAAACACCAGGTTCAATTCCCACGCTCCTAAAAAATGATAGTTATGATGTCATTTTCTTGGACATGAACTTTGCCAAAGGGGCAACCAGTGGAAAAGAAGGATTCCAGTGGCTCGATAAAATTCTGGAACTGGATCCCAGTGCTGTCGTCGTCCTGATAACAGCCTACGGAGATGTGGAAATGGCTGTGAAAGCTATCAAAGAGGGCGCCACTGATTTCATACTCAAACCCTGGCAGAACGAGAGATTAATCGCAACCCTTTCCGCAGCCATGAATTTAAGGAAAAGCCGCACAGAAGCAAAAAGCCTCCGTTCCAAGCAAAAGCAGCTCAGCCAGGATTTGGATCAACCTTTTCATGAATTTATTGGAAAAAGCCCTGCCATTCAAAGAGTTTTTTCAGACATACAAAAGGTCGCCCAAACAGAGGCCAATGTGCTGATCCTTGGTGAGAACGGTACAGGAAAAGAATTGGTCGCAAGAGAACTGCACCGTCAATCTCTGAGAGCTGGAGAAATTTTCATCAGCGTAGACATGGGAGCATTGAGTGAAACTCTTTTTGAGAGCGAACTTTTCGGCCACACTAAAGGAGCTTTTACGGACGCAAAAGATGACCGGGCAGGACGATTCGAGATAGCGTCGGGGGGAAGTCTTTTTCTGGATGAAATCGGAAATCTGCCCCTGACTCTCCAGGCAAAACTGCTCACGGTCATTGAAAACAGAAAAGTAACCCGGCTCGGCTCTAATAAGGTGATAGAAATAGACGTTCGTCTTATATGCGCTACAAACATGAATATACATGAAATGGTTGCCGATAATAGATTCAGACAAGACCTCCTCTATCGAATAAATACCGTGGAAATAAGGATTCCTCCTCTCAGAGAAAGGATTGAGGACATCCCTCTTTTAGTAGAACATTTTCTAAATATCTATTCCAAAAAATACAACAAGCCCATAAGTAAAATCAGTCCTTCCACAATGAAACGACTTGAAAAATACAAATGGCCGGGAAACGTTAGAGAACTCCAGCATGCCTTGGAAAGAGCTGTTATAATGAGTGAATCCCGTACATTACAGCCTTCGGACTTTTTCTTTTCCACTTCGGAATCAAAAGGGAACTCTCTGGCATATAAAGACTTTAATCTATCCGGTCTTGAAAAACTTGCCATACGCAAGGCCTTAGACAAGCACGATGGAAACATATCCAATACGGCCAAGGAACTGGGCATATCAAGAGCTTCCCTCTACAGAAGAATGGAGAAATATGGCTTATAAAAATTTCAGAACCAACTGCATCATCCGTATTTTAACTCTTGCACTGTCCATCCTTGCCTTTTTTCTCATCTTGACTCATACCTCTCTATACAGTGCTTTGATTATAGTCGGGGCTGCCATTATCTATCAAACGTATGCTTTAATCCATTACGTCGAAAAAACAAACAGGGATTTAACACGTTTTTTCGAATCAATAAAATACAGCGACTTTTCCCAATCCTTTAAGGATCACGGAAGGGGAAAATCATTTGATTCGCTGAAAAATTCTTTCCATGAAGTTATAGAGGCTTTCAGAAAGACAAGAGCGGAAAAAGAGGAACAAGCCCGTTATTTGCAAACAGTCGTCAAACATATAGGAGTCGGGCTGATGGTTTTTCAGCCTAATGGAGAGGTCGAACTCATAAACAAAGCAGCAAAGCAGCTTCTCGGAGTCAACCAGCTTAAAAATATAAGATCTCTTCCCTCAAAAAAACTTGTCAAAGAACTTTTGATGCTTAAACCAAGAGAAAAGGCCACTGTGAAGGTCGAAATCGACAATGAATTCCTGCATCTCTCTCTCTATGGAACTGAATTCAAACTCGGAGGAAACAAATATTCTCTCATATCCCTGCAAAACATCCACAGCGAGCTGGAGGAGACTGAAATAGAAGCATGGCAGAAGCTTATCAGAGTCCTCACTCATGAGATCATGAATTCTGTGACTCCCATATCTTCCCTGGCTTCCACGATCCACGGTCTGGTAAATGAAAACACGACTTCTGGATCTCTCACTGATGTCAAGGATGCGGCTCAGACTATAAAGAAAAGGAGCCAGGGGCTGATGCATTTTGTGGATGCTTACAGAAATTTAACATTGATAAAAAAACCGCATTTTGAAATATTCCAGATCAAAGAACTTTTCAACAGAATTGAAAAATTGATGCAGGCAGATTTTAAAGCAAAGGAGATAGAGCTTACAATCACCATTAAACCCGAGACTCTCGAACTCACTGCAGACCCGGAACTCCTGGAGCAGGTACTGATAAATCTTCTGCTCAATGCTCAACAGGCAGTGGAAGGCCGCAAGAACGCAGAAGTCACTCTGGAAGCAAGGCTGGACAAACGGGGAAAAATCATCATTGAAGTCAAAGATAATGGACCCGGTATTCCCAAAGAAAATCTTGAGAAAATATTTATACCTTTCTTTTCAACCAAAAAAGGAGGCTCGGGAATAGGTCTAAGCCTTTCCAGGCAGATCATGCGCCTCCATAAAGGCTCCATAGGCGTGCATTCAAATCCTGATACAGAAACATCCATCATCCTCGGTTTCTAGAAAAAACAAAGAATGATGGATGCTTCCTATCCATTTCTTTTATTTTTTCCCAGAGCTTTTGCTTCCTGAAGTTGATGCTGCTGAGCTGGATTTGTTCGAAGACCTTGACCCTGAACGCGAGGCTCCACCGGGACCGGACCTTCCTCCTCCGCTTCCCGCTGCAGAATAGAAACTGCTTCCAGAACTGATCTTACTCATTGGTGAAATACGAACATTTCCGGAAGAAAGCCGCAGCTCGGGACAACTGATCTCATTTCTGCCCCCAGAATAAATTATAGATACCCCCATCTCCCGGGCCGCTTTTATGTCAGGATTCCAGTCTCTGAATCTCATTTGAGACGCTTCCTTTTCAGAGGAAACAGCACCTTTGGCAGGAAGACTGGCAGCTGTTTTTGTCAAAGCGGCATCCCTATAGGCTCCGCCCTTCCTATCAATTGGATTGCTTTCTGTCTTAGGGGCTTTTATAGCTCTATAAGCATCGACTATCTTTGTGTTGAGCTCTTGTTGAGAAAGTTGAGTAAAGGTATCCCCGTCACTTCTGCTGAATTCATCCAAACCTATTATTTTCTTTTGTATATCAGGGGATGTGATCCATTCGTGCTTGACAAATAAGGCGCTGTCTCTTATATGAAAGTAGGATGAGAGAAAACCATTCTCACCTTTTTTTGCTGCTTTTAGTATATTCTTACATACCTTCTTCAAGGGTCCTGTTAAAACGAATTGGGGATTGCTTTTTCGGCTTAGATTATGCAGACTGACATTGGGCAAACCTCCTTCCAGATCTTCCTTGTTAGGCATCCATGAATCATCCATAAAAGACCAATCCAGCCAATCCAGAAAAGTCCACGGCCTCCAGGAAAAATATCCTGTCAGCATACTGGGCTGAATTATATAATCCCAGTAAACCCATGCCGGAGAAAAGGCAGAACCAGGAATCCAGAGCCATCCTTTTTTCTCGTGCCAGACCCAGATCCCAAGATGGTAAGGAGCCCATCCCCACGGTTCCTCAGGGACCCAGAACATATGACCGTTCACTGCGGTCCACTGCCCGTAGTAGTAAGGCTGCCAGCCTCCCGGATAGTATCGATAATGAAAAGGCCTCCATACATATCCATAATAATCATCCCACAGCCATTCTCCATATGTGGTGGAATACTTCTCTGCAAAATATATGACTGCATCAGGGTACCTGTACACAGGCTTGGGAAGAGGGCTTTTTCCTTCATGAAGCTCTTCAAAGTTCTTATTTATTTTTTTGTTCCAGAGCACAAAATCAGAACTCTGAGTCTCCTCCAAATAATCGAGTTTGTGCTCTTTTGTAACTTGAACCATCTGTGCTTCTTTTATCTTTTCCTGCCTCAAGTTGTCCTCGTCAGGTCCGTATAAAACAAAAGCTCTCCCCTGTAATACTTTAATATCCGTACTGCCGTCTTCATTTAAGTTTACAACCGCCACTGAATTCTGATCCATATTCAAAGCAGCATTGGGAGTCATTATCTGGAATAACTCCTGAATCATATAACTCTTGTACATCACATAAACCTGGCCTTTTTCAAGAATGAGATTTGTCAGCTTATTCCGCGAGCTGAGAGTCTGCGCAAGGATGGTCTCTATTCTTACTTGTGTGTTTTCTTCCAGTCTAAGGATAGCCCCTGTGTCAAACTGCACCTCGCATCTTCCGTCACTGTCTGTCCGAACAGTATTTCCCGGGGCAACAGGAAAGTTCAAAACCGCGTATTCAGGGCCTATCTGGCCTTCCTTATAAACAATAGGCTGGGATTTCTCATTATCAATATAACTTATATGTCCGAAATAGACTTCCAGGCCCTGCTTTACAGCATATCTATACTGAGAGCTGGAAAATGCAGAGGATGAAAGAGCGAAAAATAAAGCCACTGATACGAAGATGACACCTGTTTTCCTATAAAGATTTTTTCCTTTTTTCATTCTGATTGCTCCTTTACTTCTCCTTGCCGTCTTGGAATGCAAGTAATATGCCAAAATAAACCCATGGCATAACAAGAGGGAACTGAGCGAGAAGAGTGACCTGTTTTTAATGCAGCTGACTGTTTTCGAGTACAACCAAGATACATATAGAATCCTTGAATATATAAGCTAAATCTTATATATTCTGGATTATTCAGTGAATCAAAAAAAGAAGATTTCCAGAACACTTGAAGATTATTCTTTAAAACCGGTCCCCTTGTCTGAGAGAAAACCCTGGATCAGCCTGACCCCTATCCTATAACCATAGGCACTGCTGCCTCTGTTGTAGCAGGAGGGTTTATCGTGGGAGCCACTACCAGCGCAGATATCTTTCGTTATTCTAAACCCAAATTAAAAAATATTTTTGGAGCTGCGTTTGTTGCTATGCTGGTAAGTGCTTTTCTCCACCTTGTCGGTTCTGTTTTTGCCATGAATACAGGACTCTATCACGAAAATCTGCCCGAACTTATCATCTCTCCAGGCTACCTTGGTCTGGGATTTGTCGGCTTTCTGGTGCTTCTGCTTGCGCAGTGGACCACAAATGACAGCAACATCTACTCATCTGTTCTTGCTCTGAACAATATATTTAAGACAAAAAGATGGCTGGTCACTATAGGAGCCGGACTCATTGCCTCTGTGCTGGCAGCGCTAGGCATCTTAGAACGACTGGAGCTTTTTCTTGCTTTTCTTAGCGTAAGCATCGGCCCCATAGGAGGAATCTTTATTTGCGACTATTATCTATTAAGAAGACTCAAGCCATCCATATTAAAAGCAAAAAATATACCGACAGTAAATCAAAAAGCTCTGGGAGTCTATCTTGTATCTTTTTTTATCGGATGGCTTACGTCAGGACATCCGTTTACCATAAACATTTTTCCTTTTTCGATTTTTGCTTTCAACGGAATCATATCTTCAATTATTCTCTATTATGTCATAATGAAAATATTTCCGAATAAGGAGAATACAAATGGCCCTGAAACAAACCATAGAAACCTATGAATTTCTGGATACCCCGGAAATAAGAAAGAATGATGTTGTGAATTTTCTAAACCAATGGGGAGTCAAGCAAAAGGAAATAGAATTCAGGGAAATAAAAGGCAAAATCGGAGTGGCCATTACAAGTGAAGTCCCTGTACCCGGATGCGCTACCGGAGCCAATAATTTAATGGATCTGGAAAGCGCAGTCCGTTTTGTTCTGGAAGCCGCAAAAGCATTTGGAAAAGGAAAATGTGAATTCTACGATAAAAAAGAATATCAGAAACTGCTCACTCTCTACGGTTCCTTGGAGCATCTGAAAACACTCGGGTCAATATAGAACGGTTATAAATTAAATCTGAAAACAAGGCCGGCTGTAATCCCGATTCCCCCGATATCAGCTGTCACCTCTCCTTCCTCGGTTTGAGCATGGCTGTACTTGACACAGACCTTTGCTCCCAGGGAAGAAGAAAAGTCATAATAACATCCGCCCTGAAAACTAAATCCTAAAACCGAACCCTTGGTGGAGCTTACCGGAAAAGTCGGAGGATACTTTTCCTTGTACATGATGTAATCCAAGCCAGGCCCAATAAAAGGGATGAATCTCTTTAAATCAAAAAGATATCTTAAAGAAAACGTGATATCCGATATCATTAGGTCAACCTCTTCTTTGGTAACCGTTAGTTTTCCTTTATCGGATAAAAACCTATATTCCACCCCAATTTCTATGTGCTGTTTCAATATGAAAGGAAGTCTGTATGAGTACTCCCCATAAAAAGCCCAAGCGCTGTCTCCATAGACCTCTTTAAATACTTCATCCTGCATAAAATAGGCACCCCCTGTTACAGAAAGCCTGGAGCCTTTCATTTCTCTGTTTCCTGCATAAAGCACTGCGGTAAATAAGAAAAACATAAAAAAACAGGTATGTGCTTTTCTCATGTTTCATTCACTCCACAGTCACATAAGCCGGTGCGCCCTCTATGTTATTGTTGTCGACAGCGGTCACTGCGAATGTGTATTGAGTATTGCTTGAGGTATCTCTTATGTAGCAGACAAGATCCTCTGTTGACACCTCATCTATATACTCTAACTTTCTCCACTGTTGGACTCTGTATATTCTGTACTTTGTAATATTATTATTGTCCGGATTGGCACTCCAGGTGAGCTGAATGACATTCTCATAGTAAAACAAAGCTCTATTGACTTTCCTCTCACCAGTAAAATTGATTGGAGGCAGAATATAAGCTGTTTGTATTTTCCGGCCGGGAACGATGCTGTTTATAATCCTTTGTTCGCCGTTCAAAAATTCAATCTTCAGATCATACGTTGATGATTGAGAAACACCGAAATGAGCGGCCGGCATATCCTGTGCCAGGTATCCGTATTCCCCTGTTATTTCACGAAATCCTTTCAAAAAACCGGACTCCCCAAGATGCCCCCCTTTATAGAGCGTGAGCTTCGCACCAATTCCGCCGGTGCCTCCTGTCTGATCCGAAAGGACTTCGACCTGGATCCAGTTCGAATCATCAATATCATTTCTTAACAGCACATTATATCCTCTTTTATCCGCGATATAGATATCCAGGTCCCCGTCTCCATCAAAATCCCCCAACGCACTTGACCTTGGGTCAACAGTGTTCAGGGAGGCCATCAAAGCGCTGACATTGAGAGAGACATAAATGAAATTCCCCTGTCCGTCATTTTGGTAGAAATAACCTCCTGATTCATAAAGGTCCAAATCCCCATCATGATCAAAATCTCCGAAACAGCAGTGGAAACCGGCATTAGATCCTGCTGTGCTCATCGAGTTGTATTTGTGAAAAATCCCTCCATTGTTTTTATATATGTCTATTCTATGGGCTCCTATGACAGCAAAGTCTAAATCTCCATCATTGTCGATGTCAGCAAAAGTTATTCCATTATCTTTGACATTGATGGTTAAAGGAAGGCCAAGGCTTCCGCCTGCTTTGTGAAAATATCCCTTTCCATCATTGAGATATATGGTGGATGGGGGAGCCCATTTTGCTTCGGCTATATCTATGTCTCCGTCCTGGTCGATATCAACAGCGCTGACTCCCTGAACAAATCCAATCCATTCAATACCGCGATAGGTCCATGTGAATGTTCCATCCCCGTTGTTCAAATAAAAATTTTTAAGCTGCTGTGGCGGAGAAGGCTGCGTGCTGAAAGGCTTCGCTTCTGAAAGAGGATTGGAAAAATACAAGTCTATATCTCCGTCGCCGTCAAAATCTGCGGCAGCTACCCCTCTGGAAAAAGTATCAATATCCTGAGAGGGGGAAATACTATCAGTGATGTCCTGGAAATAGCCGGTACCGTCATTTTCATAAATATGATTGTATGAAGGGCTTATTCCTTCATAGGTTGTGGTCGAAAATAAATCAAAGTCTTTATCATTATCAAGGTCAGCAAAAACCGCGCCATGCGTCCCATTAGGGTAAGCATCGGAAACACCCCGCAAAAAAGCCTCATCCGAAAATATGCTTCCATAGTTTATGTAGAGAATGTTTTCAACATTCAGTACGCCTTTGGCATCCTCGTTTTTTATGTACAGATCAAGTTTTCCATCACTGTTGACGTCAACCCAGCAGATTCCATGAGCGCCGAAATAACTGTACCCTCCTACATTATACTTCTGTGTTACATTTGTGAAATGGATACTTCCGGACAAAAAGAGAGGTGATAGAATAAAAGTACAAGCAAGGATTAATGCCGGTTTTTTCAGAATTCTCAAACAACAACCCTGACAGCTCATTTGGTTTCATAAAGTTTGCCACTTGAAAAATCATTTGTCAATCAAATTTAAGAATATCTCAGTCCCGTCTTCCCCCCAGGCTGTTTACTGAATTACATCATATATGCTAATATGGATTCTGAATCTTAACGGAATTATCGAGCTAGATACAGACATGAAAATAAAAAAGTCACCCATTTTATTATCCATAATCGCCCTCCTTGTCCTCTCAAGCTGTGCAAAAAAACAGATGTTCCATAGGGCAGATGCCGAAAATCGGGAAACCAAAGATATTAACCTCAATCTGTTAAAAAAGGATCGAGACAACAATCTTTACTATCACAAAAAGTTCGTAACCTTCCGATTCGAGACGAAAAATGACTCCATAAATATTCAAAGCAGACTTACAGGAAACTTAAATGTCAATATGAGCTGTATTTCTGATAAAAAAGGGACCCTTTCCATATCAAAAAAAGGCATGAAGAAAGCTCCCCAATCCGGATTCACAATGCCAATAAGAGAGGGATACAATGACCTGAACTTTACACTAAGTCTTGAAAAAGGGCAGCATTTGATTATTCAAAATCCGGACGGACTGGATATCATATTTTCAAAGCCCATTATATACAGGTCCCTTCCGGCAGAAGAGAGAACAAATGTATTTCTGATCTCTGTTGATACACTGAGCTCTCTTCATATGAGCCTCTACGGATATAACAGAAACACCACGCCAAATATAGATCAATTCGCTCACGACTCAGTGGTTTTCCTGAATGCTTTCTCAAACTCATCCTGGACCGTCACTTCTCATATGAGCCTGTTCACATCTCTTCATGAACACGAGCACCAGGTCGAAGAGAGGGCTGAATACAAGATAAAAAACCAGAAGCTGATACGCGTTAAGCCTCCTTCTTTTTTTCCTCTCTCATACGACGTCCCCTTTTTCGTGGAAGACATATCAGATGAATTCGTGGCTGTTAGTTACAACGGAGGAGTCAAGGTGGATGCTCTCTTCGGCTTTTACAGAGGGTTTGATCTCTACTGGAGCAATAATGACCTGTATTCCCCAAAAGCCGGCTCAGTGATGTTTGAAGAAGCCAGAGACAAATTATCGGAATCCACATTTCCAAAAGCTTTTTATTTTCTGCACACCTACCATGTCCATGCGCCCCACAATCCTCCAGCAGAATTCTTGAACAAAATCCCCAGGGAAACACAATTAAGAGAATTCGATTTTAACAGAGACCTTGGTGGGAATAAATGTATATTTAAAGAAACAGATGATGGCTTTATCGAAGATGTGAAAGCCCTTTATGATGCAGAAATAGTGAGTTTTGACCACTATTTCGGAGAATTTATCACTTTTCTGAAGGATAACAACCTTTACCAAAACTCCATGATCATTTTACTTTCGGATCATGGAGAAGAATTTTTTGAACACAAAAGATGGGCTCACGGTTCTGACCTGTATAATGAACAGATCCGAATCCCTCTCATAATAAAGTTCCCGGAACAAAAGTATCAAGGAAAGAGCATAGAAGAAAACATCAGCCTTCAAGATGTTCTCCCCACCATAATGGATTATTATGGAATCAAATATCCTAAAAACATAAGAGGACGGTCTCTTGTCCCATTGATAAAAAGCGGTAAAACCTTGAAAAGACCCATAGTATCATCCATATACAGATTCAAACCGTTTGAACTGCTTCCAGGGAAAATAGCGGTCATCCAGGATAACTATAAAATTATATTCAATAAGAGGTACACTCAAGAAACATTCAAATACTTCACATATCCTCCTCCTAAGATCATGCATACAGTGGAGCTATATGATTTGGCAATGGATCCCGGAGAAAAAGTGAATCTTTTCCAGAAAAACAACATCCCGCAAAAAGATAAACTCTTTGAGTATATAAAAAGAATAATGGAAGAAATGGATACAGCACAAAGAAAAGCTGAAAGAGAAGAAAAAATATCCGAAGACATGCTCGAAAGGCTGAGAACCCTGGGCTATATCGATAAATAACGGAACTATCAGGGATTATGTAAATCTATTTATATCGAAACCCTTATCCATCATCCAGGCTAATCATTCAAGAAAGACTTTAATTTCTGCCTTCGACGGGGTCCTCTTAACTTCCTAAGCGCCTTGGCTTCAATCTGTCTTATTCTTTCTCGCGTGACTTTAAACTGCTGCCCGACTTCCTCAAGAGTGTGTTCATTGCCGCTTCCCAGCCCAAAACGCATTCTGAGAACTTTTGCCTCTCTTTCCGTTATGGAATCCAAAACTTCCTCTATTTTCTCTTTTAATGTGATGTTTACAACAGTCTCAGGAGGAGAAGGGAGGATCTTGTCTTCAATAAAATCACCTAACTGGCTGTCATTGTCCTCTCCTATGGGCGTTTCCAAAGAAATAGGCGCCTGGGAGAGCTTAATAATTTTCCTCACTTTATGGATAGGCATATCCATTTTTTTGGCTAATTCTTCGCATTTTGGCTCACGTCCCATTTCCTGAACAAATTTTTGAGATTGCTTGATCAGTTTATTGATAGTCTCGATCATGTGGACAGGGATTCTGATAGTCCTTGCCTGGTCACATACGGCTCTCGTTATTGCCTGCCGGATCCACCAGGTGGCATAGGTCGAAAACTTGTATCCTCTTTTGTATTCGAATTTATTGACCGCTTTGATCAACCCTGTGTTTCCTTCTTGAATCAAATCCAAAAAATGAAGCCCTCTGTTGATATATTTCTTTGCAATTGAAATGACTAACCTTAGATTTGCCGCAACCAGTTCTTCTTTGGCCTGGTCGCTCATCTTCTGTTCCATCTTGATGGTGCGCATTATTTTTTTCAGTCCATCAAAATCAATCCCCACCTCTTCCTGCATCACATGAATCAGTCCTTCTGTATCTTTTATCTGCTTTCTTATGGCGAGTTTCTTTTTTCTCTTTCTTTTGCGCTTATACTTTGCCTCTAAATCCTCCTTGATTTCCTCCAGCCTGTTAACCCCTTCCAGTTTTAAATGCAAATTCTCTGTAGCTCTTTCAATAATCTCCGGCTTAATCCGAAGAGACCTCAACAACTGATTTATTCTGGAGAGAATCCGGAGGCGTTTTATTCTATTCTTATCAGACTTAGGGATCTGTTCGAGTTTTGAATAACCTTCCTTAATCTGGGATATTATATCGAAAATCCGTTCTTCCCTTGCATCCTGATGCTCACCTGAAACACTGCTTTCATCAAAATCAAACATATTATTCAGAATTCTCTTATGCAGCTCATACCTGTCTTTGACATCACAAATCAATTCAAATAAAAAGGGAGTCCGGGAAAGCGCTTTAATAGTATTTCTTTCACTTCTTTCAATCTGTCTTGCCAGAGCGATTTCACCTTCTTTTGTTAAAAGAGAAATGCTCCCCATTTCCCTTAGATAGAGTTTTACAGGGTCGGTCGTTCTTTCAATCCCCCTTACCCGAGTTTTTTCCGGCTTCTTTGGACGCTGTTTGATCTCTCTTTGTTTGTTTCTGATTTTTATTTTATATCTATCCAAGGATTCAATAAATCCATCAAACTCTTTGTCAGTCTCCAATCCTTCCTCAAGCAAACCGTTTATCTCTTCTATAAAGAGATAACCTCTTTCTCTTCCAAGTTGAAGGATTTTCCGGATTTGTTCGTTTTTTTCAGAACTGAACTTTTTTTTCTTTTTAACTTTGGTCTGAGTGAAGAACTCCGGATTACTTGCCATTCAGAGACTCTTTCTCCTTTTTACGTGCATCTGAAGTGTCTGTTTTCTCCCGTACAGGTCTTCTTTATTATCTATGAAAAGGTCATTCATAGGTCTGAAAAAAACATGGAGTTATGTAGGATACTAGGAACTTTATTTCTCATTAGCTATAGATTATCTCATATTCTCAGATAAGAATCAAATTCCCCCCTTTTTTACAACCTCCCAGGCCTTTTATTTGACACATAAAAACATTGATGTTATAAGTTACAAAACTCTAAACTCGAAAAAAAATATACGGGAGAAAGACATGAAGAGTATTGATGATTACCTGCCCATAGTCGGTGAAAAAATAATAGGGCGGATCCATCAAAAGGCCCACAGATTGATAAACAAACACATCGTTCACATCAACTCCACTGCCCATGGAGGTGGCGTGGCTGAAATACTGAATAACCTCATTGTCCTTCTGAATGACATAGGAGTTGATGCAGGATGGAGAGTCCTGATAGGTCCCTCTGATTTCTTTTCGGTCACCAAAAAATTCCACAACGCTCTTCAGGGTAATTCCATAAATCTATCAAAAAACAAAAAGTGTCTCTACCTGGAGACCAACCAAAGATTTGCCAGTTTCACACATCTGAACCATGACTGTGTTATCATCCATGACCCCCAACCCCTTCCTCTTATCAAATACAACAAGAAAAGGCAGCCCTGGGTCTGGCGCTGCCACATAGACATCACGGAGCCAAACAAGGAATTATGGGAATTTATAAAGAGCTTCATACTCAGGTACGACTTGATGATCATATCCAGTAAACACTTCAAAAAGGATGACATCCCTATAAAACAGTATATCATCTATCCCTCCATAGATCCTCTGTCCACAAAAAATATGGACCTCAAAGAAAAAACAATCAAGACGACTGTGAAAAAATTCAACATCCCCACAGACAAGCCTCTAATCACCCAAGTATCAAGATTTGATCCATGGAAAGACCCGGAAGGCGTGCTCAAAGTTTTTGAACTTGTTAAAGAAAAAATCGACTGCAGACTTATTTACTGCTACAACATGGCTCCGGATGACCCGGAAGGCGTCACTGTATACAGCAGAATGAAAAAAGCAGCAAGTAAATATATACAGTCAGGTGATGTCAAGTTTATTCTGGGAGACAACCATATCCTTGTCAATGTTCTGCAGCGGATATCTGCAGTCATACTTCAAAAGTCGATAAGAGAAGGCTTCGGTCTAACCGTAAGTGAAGCCCAATGGAAAGAGACCCCTGTCGTTGCCTCAAACAGAGGAGGCATCCCTGAACAATTAATAGACAATGAAACCGGCTTCCTGGTAGAACCGGATGATATTAATGGATGCGCAGAAAAAGTCATAACCATACTCAAAGACAAAAAACTTGCCAAAGAAATGGGCAGAAAAGGCAAAAAAAACATCAAGGAAAATTTTCTGATTACCCGACACCTCGATGATTATCTCACACTTCTTATCGATGTTCTCAACCATAACCTCGGCTATCCCAACTACTAAGCTGGAATTATCCACCTGACCTATTCATAAAACGGCGATGAGCGGCTTGTTCATCATCCAGGTTCAAAAGGTTTGAAATTATTTTTCTAAAAGGTTAATCTATAAAGGGGTAAGCATTCTTATGGGAAAAAATAAATCTTTAAAAAACAAACTTATTATAGTTTCCAACAGGCTTCCTGTTACCGTAAGCAGGAAAAAGAACCAGATAATAATAAAGGAGAGCCCGGGAGGACTTGCCACAGGCCTTCGCTCTCTCAAACAAAAGAAAAAAGTACTGTTCATAGGCTGGCCTGGTTATATTCCAAGGAACAGCAGGGAGAAAAAATATATTCAAGAATGCCTCATCAACGACCACCAGTGTTATCCTGTTTTCCTTTCCCGCCCTGAACTGGATAAATATTACTACGGATTCTCAAACAGAACCATATGGCCTCTTTTTCACTATTTTTCTTCGTTGAGTACTTTTGAGGAGCTGGAATGGAAATCCTACCAGAAAGTAAACCAGAAATTCTTACATATAATCATGGAAACAGCTGAACCTGACAACACTTTCTGGGTCCATGACTATCATCTTATGCTCCTTCCCGAATTAATACGGAAAGTATTTCCAGAAAGTTCCATAGGATTCTTCCTTCATATCCCTTTCCCATCATCAGAAATATTCAGAATACTTCCCTGGAGAACGGAAATTTTAGAAGGTCTGCTGGGAGCTGATCTTATTGGATTCCACACATATGAATACGCAAGGCACTTCTTAAGCAGTTCATTAAGGCTTCTGGGTTATGAACACGAATTCGGTTCAATTTCCATAAACAACAGAATAGTCCGGGTAGATAACTTTCCCATGGGAATCGATGTTGAAAAAAACAACAGACTCCTTGCTGACCCCGAAGTGCAGAGAGAAACAGAACATTGCAGAAAATTATTGGGAGAGGAAAATAAAATCATCCTTTCAGTCGATAGACTTGATTATTCCAAAGGCATCCCCCAACGCCTCAAAGCATTCGAACTCTTTCTTTCAAAAAATCGAGAGTGGCATGAAAAAACAACCTATATTATGCTGTGTGTGCCGTCAAGAACAAAAGTGAGCCATTACAGACTGTTGAAAGAAGAGATTGACAGACTTGTCGGAAAAATAAACGGAAGATTCGGGACTGCAAGCTGGACACCTGTCAATTATATATACCGCTCACGGCCGTTCAAGAAACTCATCTCTCTGTACTCAGCCGCAGACATTGCCCTGGTAACTCCTGTAAGAGACGGCATGAATCTGGTCGCCAAGGAATATGTGGCTGCAAAAAAGGACAACAACGGAGTTCTTATCCTGAGCGGAACCGCCGGATCTGCAGAGGAACTGGGGGAAGCATTGATAGTCAATGTCCATAATAAAAACGAAGTCGTTGACGCAATAAAAAAAGCCATTACCATGCCGCAACAAGAAAAAATATCCAGAATGAAAATCATGAGAAAACGCATCATGGAATATGATATAAAGCACTGGACCCAGAGCTTCATAAAAAGCATTGAAGAGACAAAAAATATTCAAGCCTCAAGAGAACACAGAAAATTAAACCAACACGGGAAAACAGAAATTTTATCTCAGTATAAAAAAAGCAAGAAAAGACTTCTCCTTTTTGATTATGACGGGACACTGATTTCATTTTCCAAGAAGCCTGAAGACGCCAAGCCGGATAAAGAACTAAAAAGACTGCTTATCTCTCTTTCAAAAAAAACCAATAACCATGTGGTCATAATCAGCGGAAGGGATCGAAACACAATGGAACAGTGGCTCGGAGATATCAACTGCTCTCTGGTAGCCGAACACGGGTCATGGCTCAAAATACTTCCGAAAGGCGAATGGGAAAGACAGGTCAGTATCCCTTTTCAATGGAAATACCGGATTATGCCCATCCTTAAAAATTACGAATCCCGGGTTCCGGGCTCCTTTGTAGAAGAAAAAGAATTCGGACTTGCCTGGCATTACCGAAATACCAGCCCTGAGTTGGGAAAGATGCGTTCCCATGAATTGTATGACAATCTTAATGAATTTCTAGCAAACACAAACCTCCAGCTAATGCACGGGAAGAAGGTGATAGAAGTCAGGATTGCCGGAATCAATAAAGGGGTATCTGCCGATCATTTTCTAAGAATGAAAGATTGGGATTTTATACTCGCACTGGGTGATGATTGGACTGACGAGGATCTGTTTAAAGCCCTGCCTGAAGGAGCTTTTTCTATAAAAATAGGGTACGGCCCCACTGAAGCCGGTTTTTATATCGAGTCTCCAACAGCCTGCCGGGCTCTTCTGCGCGAACTATCCAAATCCTGATTTTTATTTTTCACCTCTATCTGTTCCATCGGTAGGTGACTTTAATGAGGAAAACATTATCTCCGGGAGCTGTGAAAAGGTCTCTCAGATCGCGGCCGAATAAGAGCTCTCCTGGATTGGAATAGTCCGAGCGGTTCTGGGTCCAGACAAAATAAAGAGTCGAACCCGGATAATATTCCCACCTGAAAACCATGGTCCCCCTTAAAGATTTGAAATTAAAGTCAGGGTCATAAAATGAAAACTCAGACGCAGGTCCCGCTCCGTCCGGGTCCACATGATAGTATCCATCCTCATATCCAATGGAAGACTCTCCTTCTCCGTACCTATTGTAATCAAATGTCCTGGGCTCGGCCAGCTCCTTAAAGCCATCATATTCCCCGACCGCAACAAAAGGCTGGAGGTAGAGCTGAAGAGTGACTCTCGGGGTAAAAGTCCAGTTAAGCCTTATTTCCGTATACAGAGTGTTCTGTTTTATGCTTCCGAAAACATACCTTGTCCCATAAGTTTCCGTCATCAAAGGATCATCTACCCGGGTCACCCACATGATATCTGACTCCTTGATATAAACGCCGGGACCTATGGATAGGTTTATATTGCTGAGCGGCTTCCAGTTCAATGAAATATTTGAACTCAAATTAAAGCCCTCTTCCGGCCTATTATAAAAGCTGTTGTTCATGGAGAAAACCACAGCTTTCCTGCTGTCGCTCGAAAAACCAAAATTAACCTGATAGCCATAAGGGACCAAAGCCAAAGGGCCGCCTCTGGTCAATGTTTTGCTGTACGTCTCTGGATTGTAGGCAAACATGGTTTCAAATCCCCAGTAATTGAGAAATTCCCCCTGAAAAAAAACAAGGAAACCTTCCCATGTCTTGTTCCCTCCAAAGTCATAATTTCCGAACGGGCCTCCAAAAACATTCCAACTGCGAAGAACCTTACCCGGATGGGGCTGGATATATCCGGCTAAAAGGTGAGCATTGATGACGTCCGAAGCTGCTGACTGAAATCCGATGTCATTGGGATCAAATCCGGGAGATAAAGCCCCGAGAGCAAAGGTCAATACAAAATTTCCACTTTGTTTAGCCAGATTGAAACGTCCCCCCCACCCGCTCATATGAGTGGCGTTTTCGTTCACTTCAATATGGGAGGCATCGGGTCTCTGAAAATAATGAAGAGAAGACTGCTGAAGCCCATAAATCGCAGACTGACTGCCTTCAACCCTGGTGCCTCCGGCCCACGCCGAGACCACCCAGGTCCTTTTTTTATCCAGATAGGACCAGCCGTCTACAGCCAGAGAAAAGGCATTCCTATTCAGCAAATCCTCCAGGGTCTGGTCTCCAAGATCCCTATTAACCGAAGAAACCAGGAATCCAATTCCCTGGGCTCCTTCATTGAAATCCTTTTGAACACGGAGCGCTCCGTAATAGGTTAAAGGCTCTACTTCTTCCTGATAACGTGTGCCTCCGGAATCGATCTCTGCATATTCTCTGGATGTCAGCGCATTTACAAATCCAATGTCCCATCCGTTAAATATCTTTCCTGTAAGTTTAAACGCTCCCAGGATTGCAGAAGCCTCAGGATAATCCACATAACCAGCCCTTGTCACAGGTCCTTGAGGGCCTCTTCCAATACGACGGCTGTAGAAAAGTGACGGAGCAGGCCAGTTGATATTGGCATTCATGTGGACACCGCCCCTTCCAAAAGCATTGAAAATATTGGCTCCCTCTATAAAAAAAGGCCTTTTCTCTTCATAATATGTCTCATACGCACTCAGGTTTACGACAGCAGGGTCGACTTCGACCTGGCCGAAATCCGGATTGACCGTTGCATCCAGAGTGAGATTGCTCTTCAATCCCACTTTAAAATCAAATCCGGCGTCTCCTAAAAACTCCTCTCCTGTCTCAAAAGGATTTCCTTCCTGCTTCGGGCTGAAATGAGCCTGGCTTACTGCATAAGGAAGCACCTCAATATGCATACCCGGATCGATTCCTTTGATTCCCTTAAGTTCCGCAAAACGGGATACATAAGCGCTCTCTTCCTTGGGAACCCATACAGAAGCAAGCCTTTCATTCTTTCTCAGTATCACTCTCCGGAAATTAACTCCCCATATATATTCATCCTTTTTGGGAAAGCGGAGCTGGTCAAAGGGGATCTTGATCTCCACACTCCATCCATCACCGTTTAAATGAGAAGCCCAATCCCAGACGCCATTCCATGTTGTATCACTGTTTATATCATTATAAAGTGTCCAATCCACGATAGAACCCGAAGGATTGACAGCAAACTGGTAGCCCGTTCTTCTATCAAAGTAGGGATCCACCGCAAACATAAACCAGTCCGACTCCACTAGGTCATCCCTTCGGCCCAGGCGTCCCTGGATCGATTCCGGTTCTGAATCATAAAGATAAGCAGCCACATAAAGAGATTCATCATCATAGGCAATCCAAACACTGGTCTTCTCCGAAGGTTCAGCCCCGTCAATAGGGTCTGTTTGGATAAAATCCTTAAATCCCTCAGTCTTCCAGACTTCTTCCTCAAGAATTCCGTCTATTTTTATGGATTCCCCTGCCCTACGGGCTGTAACCGGCTTGGGCTTTGGAGCCTCTACTGATTTTGCGGTCAGCAGCAAAGGCATTGAAAGGATGATAAAAATCCACAGCACGTTCTTCATGTGTATCCTCCTGATCTTTCCATCTCTCTTCATTATCTCCATCCTGATCTCTTCCATTTAATATACGAAATAAAAATATATAAAGTTGCCTCTAAATTAGCTGAACTATTCATAAAAAAATGGCGATGTTCCTTTTTTTGTTTTGATATCAAGGATATACATACTTTTAAAAAAATGACAACTGAAATATTTCTGTTTGTTTTTACTTTCATTTTAATCGCCATTTTTTTACCATATAGGCGAGCCGATATGAAATTCAGATATGGTCTGTACTCCCTTCAGATTTTTAACGCCATTCTTCGCACTGTGTTCTCGGCTGCTGCGCAACTCCCCCTTCCGTGGGTCAAACATGCTCGCAGCTCGGCTTCGCCCAGTTCCCTCGAACAAAGCACTCCGAAGGCTAAATCTTCAATGTCGCTACGTCCACACCTGAATTTCAGTAAGTTTAAGCAACCTCGACTCGTGAATAATCCAGGTTAAAATACGGTTGGGATAGTCAAAAAGTTATGATATATTAAACAAAGGAGATCTTAATGAAACATATTCGCAATTCTTTCTTTTTTCTGATCTTTTCATTTCTAGTTCTAACCGGTTTATCCGGGAACCTTTTCTCCCAGGGAAACACCACAGCTGATGTCAAAGACAGCCGCAACATACTTCCCGAGAAAAAAAGGGCGGAAGTCATGAACCAATGGCTGGAATGGAGGCTCGATCATATTATTCCCATGTTAATGAGAAGAGAAAATATAGACCTCTGGCTTATCATAAACCGGGAATACAATGAAGACCCGGTTTATATGTCTCTGGTCCCGGAACCCACCATGGCTGCCCGCAGAACATCTATCCTTATGTTTTACGACCGGGGGGAAGAAAAAGGAATCGAAAGACTGTCAGGAAGCTATTACGGAATGGGAAAATGGTACAGAACCACTTGGGAAGATAAAAAGAAAAAGCAGTTCGAAAGCCTGGCTGATTTCATAAAAAAAATCAATCCGAAAAAAATTGGGATCAATGTTTCGCCTACTTTCAGATTTGGGGACGGCCTGACCGCAAGCATGAAGGAAAATCTGGAACAAGCACTGGGCCCTGAACTTTCTTCAAGATTCGTGTCCGCTGAAAACCTGTGCCTTGGCTGGTTGGAGACACGGAGTCCTCAGGAACTCAGTGTATACCGCCATATCTGCGGCATTGCCCATGATATCATAGCCGAGTTCTTTTCCAACGAAGTCATTACTCCTGATATCACTACCACTGATGATGTCGTCTGGTGGATCCGCCAAAAATATACTGATTTGGGTCTGGATACATGGTTTCAGCCTTCCGTAAGCATTCAGAGATATGAAAAAACAGCGGAAAAATATAAAGAAAATCCGGAAGTCATCCGGAGAGGAGACCTGCTTCACTGTGATATCGGCATAAAATACCTCGGACTCTGCACGGACATGCAGTGGCAGGCTTATGTATGCAAAACAGGCGAAGATGACGCCCCTGAAGGCATTAAAAAAGCTCTGGACCGGGCTCTCAAGGTCGCTGATATTTTCATGAACGAATTTAGAGTTGGGAGGACAGGAAACGAGATCACAGATACAGCTATGAAAAAAGCAGCTGAGGCAGGACTCAGACCTCTTATTTATTCCCATCCCCTAGGATTTCACGGCCATGCTGCCGGATGCTCCATGGATGCCAGGGATCCAGAAAGCGCACCCGAAGGAATACGCACGGAAATGGAGTATACCCTGCATTACAACACCTGCTATGCAATTGAATTCAGCAGCATCACAAGTGTTCCGGAATGGGGCGGGCAGGATGTCAGAATCGGGTTTGAAGAAGACGGCGTCTTTACCAAGGACGGATGTCATTTTATAGACGGATGTCAGAAAAAAATACTTATAATAAAATAACATGAACCACAAAGGATAAAGGGAGTTTAATATGGCCGTATTAAGAAAATTCAAAGCTTTAAGACCCAAAAAAGGGCTGGAAGAAAAAGTCGCATCCTATCCCTATGATGTGCTGAACAGTGAAGAAGCAAGGGAATTGGTTAAAGGGAATCCTTACTCTTTCCTGCATGTGGTCAAACCTGAAGTGGATTTGCCCGAAGGCACTGACCTGTATTCTGAGCCGGTCTATGATAAAGCAAGAGAAAATCTCGATAAATTCATTAATGAAGGGATCCTGATTAAAGAAGACCGCCCCAAGCTGTATATATACAGACAAAAAATGGGAAAAAGAGAGCAGTACGGCATCGTAGGGTGTGTATCTGCAGAAGACTATAACAAGGATGTCATAAAAAAACACGAACACACCCGGCCGGCAAAAGAAGCGGACCGGATAAAACACGTTTACCGGACAAATGCAAACGCAGGCCCTGTTTTTTTAACATATAAAGCAAAACCAGATATAGACAGGTTAGTCAAAAAAGCCACTAAAGAAAGACCTGTCTACGACTTTACCGCATCTGATGGGATAGGACATACGGTTTGGGTCATTGAAGACGATTCATTATCCGACAGGCTTATCCGGGAATTCGGCAAAATCGATTATATCTATGTCGCAGACGGGCATCACCGCTCCGCATCAGGAGCAAGGGTCGCTGAGATGAAAAAAGCAGCCAATCCCCATCACACAGGAGATGAAGAATATAATTTTTTCCTTGCGGTTTTGTTTCCGGATAACCAGCTTCACATTATGGACTACAACCGGGTGCTGAAGAATCTTAACGGACACAGTTCTGATGAATTATTTCAAAGCCTGGAAGAATACTTCACAATCAAGAAAACAGGCCCGAAACCTTTCAAACCAAAGAAAAAAGGTACATTCGGTATGTATTGTGACAAGAACTGGTACAAACTAATAGCAAAATCCGAACACATGGAAAAGCATGACCCTGTTGAAAGCCTGGATATTTCTTACCTGCAGAAAAATCTGCTGGAGCCCTTTTTCGGAATCAAAGATCCCCGGACCAGCGGTGATATTGACTTTGTCGGAGGAATCAGAGGACTCGAAGAACTGGTAAAACTGGTGGACAGCGGTCAGTTCAAAGTCGCCTTTGCCCTTTACCCCACATCGGTCAAAGAGCTCATGGATATAGCTGATTCAGGAAGAGTGATGCCTCCAAAATCTACCTGGTTCGAGCCCAAATTAAGAAGCGGCCTTCTTGTGCACATGCTTGAAGATTAGAGTCAATCTCAAAAATCACTACGGACTCATCGAAAAGACCTCTTCGAAATTGATCCTGGTCTTTAGTCCTGAAACGTATCACAAGGAGAATGACCTTAACGTAAGAGTGTTTGGCGATTATTATCAAGTTCCGGAGGATCCTGCAACCAGAAGTGCGAACGGCTGTCTGGCAGGGTATCTCGTCAAGCAAAGATGCTTGGGATTTACTGTACTGTTTCTTATTCCGGCTGACGGATCATTTTTAAAAGCTCTTTTTCTTTTTTTATCCCTTCCAGAATCAGAGGAAGGAGAGTCTTCAAGTCTTCCTGTGAATAACTGCATTCCTTTATTTCTACGGTATTCTCCGTTATCAAACAGTCTATATCTTTGATGTCTTTAGCTAATCCCTGGTAGTTCTTACTGCCCTCGTCTTCGTAATAAGTGATTTGAATGGAAAATATTTGTTGGTTTTTAGAAAAATAACTGAACACTAAAATGTGTTCTTCCCTGTTTTCCCTCCGTCCGTCCAGGTCAAAATGGAACTCTCTTTTCAAAAAATCTTCCCCTTCTCTCTGGCCCATATCTTTGACTTCATCATAGATTTCCAGGATGATTTTTTCAGGGTCTTTGATTTTTTCTTCGTTCTTAGCTCTGTATATTCCATTCAAATCACCGTATCCCATAGAAAAGAATATAAAAAGAGCGGCTGTTACGAATCCGGGGAAAAAGAGAAAAGCTTTTTTCACTTCCTTATCAATATCGGATTTTCCGAAGAAAAAGTCAATTTTTTCTGACTAAAAGCTCTTTTCTAGAGGGACTGGCTCCTTGTGCGAACCTCCTTTTTAAGAGGAAAACCTTCATCTGCATTTTCCCATATATTCAGAAGTTCGCTATAATACTTTTTCGCTTCCTTTTTGAAACCTTTGTCCTCAAGTATCCTGCCCATCAAATAGAGATTTTTAGAGAAAAAGTAATCCCCTTCCATTCTTAAATTCCTATCGTCAAAAATCTCCTTAAGAATGTTCTGGGCACTATCGAGATCCAGGGATCTATAATAAGCCTCTGCAGCAGCATTCAGGAACCACGCTCTCATCTCGTCATGAGCGGACAGAAGAGTTAGCCCTTTCCTGAACTCACTCACAGCTTCATCAGTTCTGCCTTTCTCTAATTGGATGAAACCGTGGGCCAGGTAATAAAGCCTCATCTCCTTTTGATTCATTCCTTTCTGTATCATGGTCTTGAGTTTCTCTGCGCCCTTTTCAGCTTCGTCTAAAGAGCCTGTTCTTAAATCCACAAGGCATCTGAAAAACTGAGCCTGCCTCTGGAAGCTTAAATTTTCAATGCTTAAAGCCATGTCTTCGGCTTCTGATAAGGCGGATGTGCTTTTATCCGGTTCATCCTGGAGAAAATACAGGTACGCTTTTATTAATTTCCAGTTAGCCTCCAGGGATGGATCCTCAATGACTTGAGCCATCTCTATGCCTTCTGTTACCTGTTCCTCGGCTTCTTGAAACCGGCCCTGCATTAAATACAACTTATAAAGCAAATATCTTCCTGTATTATGGATATTGGGATTTTCAGTCTCCAGAAGCTTTGTGAACTCGACTTCTGCCTTTTCCAGTTCCCCTCTCATCTGATAAACAGAGCCTCTTATTTCATATTGATTTTCAAAAGATGGATTCACGGATAAAATTTTATCTAATTCTTCTTGTACCCGGTCAAACCAGCCCTGCATCATCAAGACCCGGGCAAGGTCTGCTCTAACATATATGCTCTCTCTGATATTATCCAAATAAAATTCGAGGACTTCGGCTGCTCTGTCAAGCTGTCCTTTTGCTGTATAGGCATTGGCTAAGTTCGTATAACTCTGAAGCCCTCTGGCTTTACTCTCTCTGCTCACTGATAAACGTTCGACCGCGTCATCCCATCTTTCTACAGTCATATACAGAAGACCGAGATTGTTGTTTGCGATCTCATCTTCAGGGTATAGTTCCAATAATTTTTCATAGGCCTCTATGGATTTATCATAGGTCTTTTCAGTCTGACGAAAATATTCTGCAGTGATGCTGTACTGCTCTCGCTTTGATACATGTGCCCTTTTTTCATAAGCCTTTTCAAGATTTTTAACCGCTTCACTTTGATAACCGAGATTGGAGTAACATATATAAAGCCCCCTATAGGCCATGGCAAATCCCGGGTCGATAGCCACGGCGGCTTCCAGTAAAGGGATCGCCTTCAAATATTCCCCCTGGCTTTTATAGTTCTCCCCATCTCTGTAGTATCGATAGGCATCCTGGGAATCTGTTGTGATCTCCCTTATGTTCAGGTCTATATCTCCCTGTATATCCGAAGATGACAGTTTAAAGTCCTCCTTGACCAACTTTGTGAGCTGATCCACTAAATCAAAAAGGCTCTCTTCTCCTATCCCTTCCACCTGTTCTCTTCCGATTATCCTCTCCGTCTCAGCCTCAAGCAAACTGGTATTCACTCTTAATGTATCTCCGGCTTTTGTGAGCCGTCCCGTAAGAATATAAGTCACACCGGTTTTTGACGCTACATCTTTTAAATTTTTTGAGGAATAGGTTTCGGACTGCTCCAGATTCAATTCCTTTAATACATCAAACAGCTTCTCTCCGCTTAATACTTTTAAAAATCTTGACTGTCCGAGGTCAGCGATAAGAAGGTCAGAAAGAGCTTTTCTCCAGTGGTCAAAACTCTCATCCCCGGTATTGTTTTCAAAATGCATGACAGCCAGAGAAGGTCTGGCTCCTTCGGAAACCACAGTCCTCTGGTGCCAAAGGACTTTCCATACAATAAAACCTATGACAAAAAGGGAGATGACTATCAACACAGGAGTCAGAACCTTTTTTAAGTTGAATTTTACCGTGATCTCCCTGGAAGCTGTGGTCTTCCTCTTAGGCAGAACCTTGTCGGTCTCAGGCATCTGCTTTTCTATCTCTCTCAATTCAGCCAGCAGCTCACCGACATCTTGATACCGTTCATCTGCTTTTTTCTGTAAACATTTAAGAATCAGCCGGCTTATATTTTCCGGTATCTGAGAGTTGATCCGCCTAGGATTTAAAGGTTTTTCTGATTTCTGCTTTACAGCTACGCTTAAGGGAGTTTTTCCTTCAAAAGGAAGCCTTCCTGTGAGCATTTCATAAAGGATAATACCAAATGAATAAATATCAGTCCGGCCGTCAATCTCATTGCCTTCAACCTGCTCCGGAGACATATATTCAGGCGTGCCTACGATAACACCTTCTTCGGTTATTCCTTCTGACTTGACAGACCGTGCAATACCAAAATCCATGATTTTAGCATTTCCCTCACTATCGATCATGACATTCTGAGGTTTCAAATCCCGGTGGACAACACCTAACCGGTGCGCTTCGTTCAAGCCTTCACAAATCTGACGGGCAATGATAACAGCCTTGCCCACAGTCAACTGTCCCACCCGGTAGATAAGCGATTTCAAATCCTCCCCTGAAACATATTCCATTGATATATAGTGAATCCCCTCATATTCGCTTAAGTCAAACACACGGCAGATATTCCGGTGAGAGATCTTTCTCGTCAATCTCAATTCATTACGGAAACGCTGAAGCGTCTTCTCATCAGAGGCGATTTCAGGATTCAGGATTTTTAAAGCCATGTTCTCATCTATATTGATATCCCTCGCCTTATAAACGCCCCCCATTCCCCCTTTCCCGAGCTTCTCGAGAATATGATATCTATCCGCAAATGTGCTTCCGACTTTCATGTCAGCAATGGATGTCACAAGAGTCTTTGTATCAGATGTAGATCCCTTTGACTTTGTTTCCAGAGAGGCCCCGCAGTTTCCGCAAAATTTTGTACCAGGTCTGTTTTCAGTCCTGCACTTAGGGCATCTCATTGATTCATCATCCAGGTTAATTAAGACTATAGTAATATACGCACAAATAGTCAATTCAGTTGCTAACCTGACCTATTCATCTTCCAGGTTAAAAAGAAAATTGATTTAAAATGAGTTAAAGTATAAATTAGATAATCTGGATTATGAACAAGTCGAGGTTGAAGAGAGCTTAATGAAATTCAGGTGTGGCTGAAGCGACATTGAAGATTTAGCCTTCGGAGTGTTGTGTTTGAGGGAACTCGGCAAAGCCGAGCTGTGAGCATGTTTGACCCACGGACGGGGGGAGTTGCGCAGCAGCCGAAAACACAGTACGAAGAATGGCGTTAAAAATCTTTAGCGAGCACAAGCCATATCTGAATTTCAGAGCCATTTTTCTATGAATAGACCAGATTAAGTGAGAGATACTTTAAGGAGAGAATAAAAATGAGAAAAAGACATCTAAAGAGTCATGCCATCCCGGCTGTTTTATTCATTACCGTTTTTTTGGTTATGATAAGCTGCCAAACAAGTGAATCAAATCAAAGAACAAATCTGAAATTTGCTATTTCCTTCCCCGAAGAACTCTGTAAAGAACCTTTAGACGGCCGGCTTCTCCTGATGATATCCAGCGACGGAAAGGCAGAACCCAGGTTTCAAATATCTGATGGGCCGGATAGCCAGCTGATCTTCGGGATAGACGTAGAGGGATTAACTCCCGGGGAAGAAGCAGTGATCGACGCGGATGTGTTCGGATATCCTCTAAAAAGCATATCTGACATCCCAGAAGGAACATACTTTGTGCAGGCGCTTCTTCACAAATACGAGACCTTTAACCGGGCCGATGGCTACACTGTCAAGCTTCCCATGGACAGAGGGGAAGGCCAGAGATGGAATCAAGCACCGGGAAACCTGTACAGCACTCCTGTGAAAATCAGTTTAGATCCTGAAAAAGAGCAAACAATAGAAATAGAAATGGATAAAAAAATCCCTCCCATCCCTGATCCACCTGAAACAAAATACATCAAACACGTAAAAATCCAAAGCAAGCTGCTGAGCGAATTCTGGGGGCGGCCCATGCATCTGGGCGCCCATGTACTTCTTCCGGAAGGATTTGAGGAGCATCCTGATGCAAAATATCCCCTGGTCATCTTTCACGGGCATTTCCCGTACACTTTCGGCGGATTCAGGGAAGAGCCACCGGATAAAAGCACAGAACCTGTATACAGTGACAGATTTGATGTGGAAGGCTACAACCTCATCCAGCAGGAATATGCTTATAAATTTTATAAGGACTGGACAGGGCCTGATTTCCCGCGGGTGCTCGTCATTGAAATCCAGCATGCCAATCCCTATTACGATGACTCCTATGCTGTGAACTCTGCCAATCTCGGCCCGTATGGAGATGCGATCACCTATGAACTGATCCCGTATATCGAAGAACAGTTCAGAGGCATCGGCAAAGGATGGTCCCGGTTCCTGTACGGAGGTTCTACCGGAGGATGGGAAGCTCTTGCCGTTCAGGTATTCTATCCGGACGAATACAACGGATGCTTTGCCGCCTGCCCTGATCCGATTGACTTCCGGGCTTACACCATTGTCAATATATACGAGAATAAAAACGCCTATTTCCTGGACAGCCAGTGGAAGAAAACTCCAAGGCCTGGAACAAGGGATTATCTTGGCAAAATAAGCTGCACTCTTGAAGAGATGAACCATAGAGAACTTGTTCTGGGAACAAACTCGCGTTCTGGTCAGCAGTGGGATATCTGGCAGGCTGTGTATTCTCCAGTCGGAGAGGATGGATACCCCAAGCCTATTTGGGATAAGAAAACAGGTGACATAGACCCTGAGGTGGCTGAATACTGGAGGGAAAATTATGACCTGCGCTCTATTCTGGAAAGAGACTGGGAGACTCTGGGTCCCAAACTCACAGGGAAAATCCACATCTACTGCGGAGATATGGATAATTATTATCTAAACAATGCAGTCTATCTTATGGAAGAATTCCTGGAAAGCACGAAAGAACCCTACTATAACGGAGAAGTTGATTATGGAGACCGCGCAGAGCACTGCTGGAACGGGGACCATGAAAGGCCCAATGCCATTTCAAGGCTCAGATACAATCAAATGTTCATTCCAAAAATCGTCCAGAGGATACTGGAGACAGCTCCTGAAGGAGCGGATTTAAAAAGCTGGAGATACTGATGCTAAAACGCTACTCCGGCTCTTAGCTCAATTCCCTTAACAAACCGACTATCATCAGAATTATAAACATGGATCTCATATCCGCCAAAACCCACGATACTTACTATGAACGGTTTTAAAGCAAAATTGAATCCTACTTCTCCTAGTGGAGTGATGGTGTTGTCCTGAGGCCTGTTGTCAAATCCAGCTCCTACAAAAAGCAGATTTGGAGCCCTGTCTAAAACAAAAAGCCTCCATCTCCCGCCTAACTCCCAGTGTCTATCATTGTCGGCATATTTATCATCAGAGTCTTCGATAGTCCTGTAATAACCGACTCTTACAGAAAAAGCGGATTTTGTGGACGTATAATACATGACCTCTAGTTGATAGTCTTCATCTATGAGCTCAAGAATATCTGTGGTTATGCCAAAATGGACAGCCGGTAAGCTCCACATCCGGACAGAGGATAAAAGCAAAACAAACATAATCGAGAAAAGAATTCCAACTTTCTTTTTCATTGAATGACCCCTTATTTTAATTTTCATTATATCCAAATAGAATCAATGATTCAGCCTGGATTATTCACGAGTCGAGGTTGCTGTCATCATTCTTGAAATAATCTTGCATCTCGCTGGAACAAAATGAATAATAAAGATATCGCAATTTTTTTATGAATAGGTCAGGTTAAGGATTATATACGAAATAAATAAAAAAAACAAAATATTCTTTCCCGATCCTTGACTTTTCTTTGCACGTCCTTATAATGTGAGTGAACATTCACTATTATGAAAGAGACCATATTTGCAATCTCAAAAGAGACCAGAAAAAAAGAAATCATAGAAACAACGCTAAAAATTGTGGATAAATACGGCATCAAAGGAATGACTGTTGCCCGAATAGCCAAAGAGGTCGGTTTTGCAGAATCTGCGCTATACAGGCATTTTCATTCAAAAAAAGAAATCATCGAGTTTATACTGGAAGAAGCAGCCACTGCTGCCCAGTTACAGTTTAAAGAAATAATTGACTCAGAAGATGATTCAATCAACAAGCTGAAGTCTCTACTGAAAATCCATCTTGAATTTCTAGAAGCTTTCCCCGGGTTGTTTAAAATCATATATTCCGATGAGATCCACATAGGAGAAAAGTCGCTGCTGAACAAACTCGACTCTCTCATCAATGATTTAACCGGCTCTATAAAGAAGATCATTGACAAAGGGAAAACAACAGATAAATTCCGTTCTGACTTGAATTCCACCATAGCAGCGGTTCATTTTCTGGGAATAGTCCAGACCTCATTTTCTTACTGGACCATAAAAAACAGAGAGATTTCCTTGAGCCAGACCGGTGATCATCTCTTGTCTCAATTGCTTGCCGGAATAAAACCCTAACATGGAACTTAAAAACAATGTATCTGTATTCACTAAAATGAGAGTGAATATTCACTCTCTATCAAAGGAGTCATGATCTGATGCATAAATTATTTGAATTCATAATAAAAAAAAGAGTGGCCGTTGTCCTTATAATTATTCTTCTAACCTGTTTATTCGGCCTTCAGATAAAAAACCTTCGTTTTGAAAACCAGATGACCGAATGGATTCCTGAACACGACCCTGTGCTCAAACTCCTTATTCATACAGGAGATCTTTTTGGGTCCAATCAACTCGTTCTTATCACTTTTAAAACTGATAACAGCAGGGCTTTCTCACAAAAAACCCTGACCCAGGTCAAACGATTTACAGACGAGTTAAGTGAAAACAACCAAATATTCCTGGTCTCTTCTCTCTCCAATTCTCCCTATATCACTCAAATCCAAGGAGGAATCGAAGTCAGAGATTTCTTGGAGGAAATACCAGAAGACAACCAAGAGCTGATACGGCTGAAAGAATTGGCGCTTTCCAAAGACACCATGGTCAATAATGTCATATCCGCAGATGGTGAATGGCTTGCAATCAGTGTTTACATTGACCCTCAGGGAGACCTTATAGACGTATTCCAAAAAACCATAAAGCCAGCCGCTGAAAAATACTTAGGTCCACAAACGGAAATTTTCTACTCTGGAAATCCTTCGGATGCTTACTTTGCAGATAAATACGTATCATCAGACATGAAGAAACTCATTCCACTTATAGTTATCCTCATCCTCTCTCTGCTTTATTTAAGCTTCAGGCACCTGAAAGGCGTTGTTTTCCCTTTCGCTGTTGTAGCCATATCTGTGGTATGGACGTTTGGTGTGATGGGTCTTTTCCGCAGTCCCTTAAATCTCATAAGTCCGGCTTTACCGGTCCTGTTGGTCGCACTGGGTTCTGCATACGGAATCCATGTGGTCAATACACTTTACAGTCAACAGGTATCCGGTTCCCCCCAACTCAAAAATGCCCCGCAAGCCTCAAGCCAAGTCGCAGCTCCTGTGATGCTGGCAGGACTAACCACTGCCGCCGGATTCATTTCGTTTTTGACAGTGAAACTAAAAATCATCTCTGAATTTGGAATCTATTCCGCTGTTGGTATCATCTTTGCTGCTGTTATATCACTTGTGCTTATTCCGGCTGCACACATTATTTTCCAGGGCAAAGAAAAATCCCGCCAAAAAAAGCATATGTCTTTTTTGGCTCCTTTTCTAAAAGCATTATTCCACTTTATAAACAGGTATAAAAAATCAGTTTTAGCCTTTTCGCTTATCATTGTTTTAGGATTGGGATACGGAATTTTCATTATAAAAAGACAGGTGAATTTTTCGGAATATTACCCGAAAAACAGCGAACCGCGAAAAGGTTTTGAAATAGTCAAAGAACATTTTGGAGGATCATTCCCGCTTACAGTTTATTTCAAAGGTAAACGTGTCAACTCAGCCGCCTCCCTCCGCATCATAAGGAGGGTTTCTCTCTATCTTGGTTCTGTGCAAGGAGCCAGCCGGCCTTTTTCACTGGCTGACTTTATACAGGAGCTGAATAACCAGCTCAATGACCGCTACCATATCCCAGATAATGACCGAGGCATTGGAAACTTATGGCTTTTTCTGGAAGGCAGGGAAGAACTTAAACAGATCATTTCAGACGATCTGACTGAAAGTCAGGTTTTTTCCCGTGTGTCGAATTCAGAAATCGAGTTTATGCGCCGCCTGCGTGATGAAATCAACCTTTTTCTAAAGCAAGAATATTCAGGAGGCATATATGCCTTCAATCTTAAGAAGTTCAATGAAAACCAAATTCTGGAACTGAGAGAAAAAGAGGCAGACACGGTCCTGGATGAAATAACCTGGCTTATACTGTCTTATAAAGAGCCGTCATTTAATAAAGATACCGCCGCCAGCAAACTTTATTCCCTTATCCAGGACTTTCCTGAACCTAATGATGAGGATGTGGAAAGCAGAGCTTCTTTGGAATTCAGAAACACTCTGTTTTCTGAATTTTTTGACTTCATAATACCTGATGATATAAAAAACACACTTTATGACAGATTGATTCTATCCTTAGATAAATCAGAGACTTCGATACAAGACTTTAAAAAGCTTCTGCAAAACACCATTCCAGGGGAAAAATATGATGACGAGATCGCTCATGACGTGGCATCCGCTTTATCTTTCATGGTGACGGAGTCCATTAGGTCTGCTTTTGCAGACAGGGCGTTTAAAGAGATCTCTCCTTTAGTGAACTCCCGGCTTAAAATCAACGAAAATTTTTCTAAAAAATTCAAAGGTCTCCTCTATGAAATCGCAGATGACATGGTTGTCCTTCCTGAAAAAAAGGCCCCGTTCAAGGGGCAGCCTCTTGAAATCTCGAGGATCGAGCAAAGCGGTCATCCGATATACATGACAAGGTTAGACCATTTCCTCTATATATCCCAGATTCAATCTCTTGCCCTTGCCCTTATCATTACTTTTATCTTGATCATAATCATGAGCCGGTCCTTTAAGTGGGGATGTATTTCCATCCTGCCCATAGGTTTCACTCTTTATGTGATCTACAGCTTTCTCGGTATTGCGGGCATCCCGCTTGACTTTGCCACTATTATGATCGCCGGAGTCTGCATAGGGGTCGGAATCGATTATGTGATCCATTTCACACACGGAATAAGAGAAAAAGCAAAACAAGGCTGCAGCATTGAGGAGTCTGTCCAAAGTGTGTTCATGGAAAAGGGAAAAGCCATTCTTGCCAACTCCCTGGCTGTTATGACCGGATTTCTGGTTCTTCTTTTCTCATCCATGAGCCCCTTAAAAAACTTTGGAGGGGTTATGGCAGGAGCTATGTTTCTTGCAGCTTTATCATCTCTGACCATTCTTCCTGCCCTTATATTGACCATCAAACCGAAAATAGGAGGAATAAATGAATAAAAAAGCAATTATTTTTTCAATTTTTTTCCTGGTATCCGCCCTCCTCGGGTGGAGCCTCACAGGCAATGAGATTCTAAAGAAAGTCGATGCGCGTGCGGCCGGCAGTGAAGCTCCCAAGGATATCCAAATGATCATGACGATGAAAATCGTGAGCCCTTCGGGAAACGAAAAAGTGCGCGAATTAAAGACATGGACCAAGAACAATAGAAACGAAGATGACTGGAGGCTCATGAAGTTCATGTCTCCCCCGGATGTGAGAGATGTGGGTTTTCTCACACTCTCAGACGAACAGATGTATCTCTATCTTCCGGAATTCCACCGAATCCGCCGCATAGCTTCTCACAATAAATCCGACAGCTTCATGGGCTCTGACTTTTCCTACGAAGACCTGGGAGTCAGTTCTTTTCAGAAACACTACGATGCGGAGCTGATAAAAGAAGAAGACGACTTCTGGCTTCTCAAGCTCACTAAAAAACCGGATGCTGATAAACCCTATGAATTGATCGAGATGTGGGTTTCCAAGGAATCGAATCTCCCTCTAAGAATGAAGATTTATGACTCATCCGGTGCCCTGAGTAAAGAAACCCTCCAAGAAAGCCGGCCCTTTGGCACATACTGGATCCCTGTGAAGATCACCATGAAAAACATAAAAGAAGGTTCCCGGACAGAGCTTACTATGGATGAGATAAAAACAGACCAGGGCCTCGACCCGGAAATATTCACCCCCAGGTTTCTGAAAAGGAGTGTCCGATGAAAAAAACCGTTCTCCTGCTTTCATCAGCCCTGCTGATTTTTCCCCAAACAGTAAAAGCGGATATTACTGTGTCAGGAAGGGTCAAACTTTTCACATCTCTCTTTCTCAAACAGAATGATACAGGGCCTTACTTTATCCACGATTCAGGCGAATTCGCCATCAAGCGCATTGAGACCCGGCTGCGCCTCTCCGGCTTTTTATCCGACAAGATAAGCTATGGAGTCCGGTTCGACAGTTTTTCCCAGCCCGATGCCCTGTTTACTGCAAAAAGCCTTCCTGAATCCAGTTCCCTGGGCGCTCCCACTCTGGCAGAACCCTTTGATTTTTTTCTTTATGAAGGAAATATCAAAATTTCCGATTTTCTGTTCCGCGGCCTTGACCTCACGCTGGGAAAACAGAGAATCCAATGGGGAACCGCAGATATGGTCAATGTGATTGACAATTTAAATCCCGTGGATTTCGCTAATTTCCTGACCTTTGACCCTGATTATTTTGGAGAAAGACGCCCCCAGACAGCGCTTAATTTTGAATACTATCTCTCCGGCTTCACCAAAATCCAGCTCATCTGGCTTTTATCCCGCCAGATCTCCCCTCTTCCGGCCGACTTCTCAGACTTGGTCACCGGAGGCCTCACCTCCTCTTCCATCCGCATAGATACAGAAAACAAACTCCTCAGGAACACAAACTTTGCTCTGAGATTTGCAACGGTCCTCTTGAATACGGATATAGGGCTCAGCTACTACAAAGGAAATTTTAATCTGCCCCTACTCTGCGGAGTAACCCCTGTCGGACTTACAGAACTTGAGTACTCGTATACATACCCCCAAAAACAGGTCCTTGGAATGGATATAGCGGGAGAGATTCTCTCAGCCGGTTTCTGGGCTGAACTGGCTTACACAATACCGGAAGATATGGAGGCTTTTGCGTTCAATGAAAGGTTTCCCCTTTTTGAAGGCCCTTATTTCAAATATATCTTAGGGCTGGACTATACCGCAGATATTGGAACCGGGATCTACCTCAACGCTCAGTATCTTCACGGCTTTTTTGATGAGGCGGATTATTCAGGCACAGCCGAATCCCTTTTCGGGTTTAAAAAAGGAATGTTTTTCGGAGAGATCCAGGACTTCATACTGGCAAGCGCTGAATACAGTATGCTGAGAGAGAATTTGAAGATAAAATTGGGCGGAATTGTCGAATTCGGAGACCACGAAAGCGCTTTTTCATTCATGCCTTCACTGGAGTATAAGATCAAAGACACTGTCTCTTTCCAGGCAGGAGGATTTATTGTTTCAGGCAGCGAGACCAACACCAAATTCGGCCCCTTTAAAAACGACAACATCCTGTTTTTTGCCTTTAAAACAGATTTTTAATCCGATACCCCTCTCGAGGCTTATCGTCAGATGCAAATTGGTGCAGCATGTTAAAGGATATACACCTTATAAAAGGATTAGATTTAATCTTTACATTCGGACCACTTCAAAGATCATTAAAACTAATTTTCAATTGATTTGGCTAAAATAATCCGCACAAAAAAAATGAAAAGGGCCTGAATATTGAGGATTGCCTTTTATAGGTATATGCGCCGCGATTACCCGGTTAAACTCATTCGTCACAATAAGAAGAGGAGTATGAATAATTTTATTAATTTCAAAAAAATGATTATCAGAGCAAAAATAAACATCAAAATCAATTTTATTTATTCTTATAAAACCCTGAATATAACGAATATTATCTGATTTTATTATAGCTGAGACTTTATTACGTCCATATTTTTTTGCCATTTCTAAAGCAAGCTTAGTTACTTCTTCCAGACAAACGTCACAACTAAGCTCATCTAAAATGAGTAATAAAGAAGGTGAATCTCCAATAACATCTTCATTGCCACTATTGAAAATCTTTTCAATTCCTACAAATTTTACACTCTTTCCTATTAAAGAATATGAATCTATTTGATTTGTTATCAAGGCTGACTCGATTTTTGAGAAAATTAACTTGCTATTATTTTCTCTCAGTTGAAAAATTAGTAAAAATATGTTGCTGATTATCAATATAAAAATAATTATATATAAAAGTTTTTTTATCATATTTAAATTAATCTATTAGGTTAAAAAAAATGATCAAAGGATTATCCTTCATAGTGAATTCAAGATTTTGAAATTCTCTGATCTGATTCTTGTATTTATTAAATCTATCACTATCATCAACCACTAAAATTAAACCATTTTGATAGGACCCAGCTATATAATTAAAATTGAGATAATCTTGGGGATCTATCGGACTATTTATTAACTTAAAATAAGAATATTTATGAATTATATAGTTATCAAGATCTACTAACCAAAATTTATAAATATTTGATCCGCGACATATCTCGGTGACAAATAAATTGTTTTCATAATATAATATTTCATCAAAACGATGTAATCTTAATTTGATTTTTATCCTATCTTCTTCGGCTAGACCAGATTTGTTCCATATACTTTCAATTCTGTTGTTTTTGCTTGAAAAACAATATTTATTGAGAATTTTATTCTCTATATCATATCTGTTATAACATAAGTCATAAGCATCAATTAAATATAGTTCCCTATCACTTCCGCTTAATAACATAGAAGGAAAATAAATATACTTCATCAAATATTTTTCATAAACACCAATTTCATCAATTTTTTTTAATCCGGTATTATAGACATATACGGAGCTTTTATTATGCAATCCCTTTGATCTATCGCGTATAACACCAAGAAATAATTCATCTCGGATTATCTTTGTACCACCGCTGAGTATATCTATTTTCCTCTCTTTCAAAAATTCTCCTGTCTTTTTATATTTAATAATTTTATAGACAGTAAGCAAATAAACATTTCCCATAGAGTCAAAATCAAATCCCCTAATTGTCTGATACTCACCAGGTCCCTGGCCACGTCTGCCGTATCTGTTTAAAAATTTGCCTTTCTGATCAAAACGAAATAATGCCTGTTGGGAATACTCATCAAGTAAAAATATATACCCATTTTTGTCTATTCTTACTCGGTTTGCAAAAGCAAATAAAGAATCATCTGATATCTCTAGTTTAATTATTTTCTCTATATGACCTATATCAAAAATGTTATCAATTTGAAAATCCTTTATTAAAAATTCTTTTTCTCCAACAATAATATTCTGTTTATTCTTGTTGCTGCAGGAAATGAGTAAAAAAGAACAAAAAAATATTGTAAGAAACAATCTTCTATTAAATTTAAAATAAATCATTTTCCCTAGCATTGATCCCCTCTTAAAACCAATAATAATTAATGGGGTAAGCCCTTTAAAAAGCTACCCCCTCTCTTCTTCCACTTTAGTTAAATTGGTAACTCATTACAGTATTTAGCTTCACATTGTTCCTGTCCCCCGGAAACACATCGAGTTTTTTCATGTATTTTATCTGGGCAAAGTGTGTCTGTCCGTATCCAGAGACCTGCATGAGCATCCTGAGAGATAAAAGTTGAAAAAACAGAGATACAAAACAACAACGCTGAAACTCCCAATATTAAAATCACCATTTTTTTTAGCATGATCTAACCTCCCCTTAATCTAATTACGCGTTAATTCTCCTAGAAAAATCAATAAATCACAACAATATAAAATGATTTTAAGTCCCATCAAAACCTCCTTTCATACGGCTCGTTTC
>Ga0190359_1000241_pt1 | contig 37228 bp, 34 predicted proteins | sample 48721823_MG_FD_161269 | JGI IMG/M metagenome (GOLD analysis project Ga0190359, IMG submission 161269) | Hydrothermal vent microbial mat bacterial communities from Southern Trench, Guaymas Basin, Mexico - 4872-18-2-3_MG | ecosystem: Environmental > Aquatic > Marine > Hydrothermal vents >... | reverse complement strand
TTTCCCCCAAACCCTCTTCAAAAGAAATCTTCACCCGTGCTGGTGTGAAGGTCCTGCCAGGCCTGGCGCAGGTTGACGCGGGCAGAGGCAAGTCCGCCTTGGGCGGCGACGAGGTCGCGCTGTGCCTGCTTGAGGGTGACGAGGCTTGCTTGGCCGGCCTTGTATTCCATCTCCACCAGGTCGCGGTTTTGGCGCACGAGGTCTGCGTTTTCGCGCTGGAGCAGAAGTTCGGCCTGGGCGGCTTTTACCTTGGCGATGGCTTCCAGGACTTCGCTTGCGGCCTGGGTTTGGGTATTTCGCAAAATGCTTCTGGCTTCGTTTTGGGCGGCCTTGGCTTCCGCCACCTTGGCGCGGATCAGGCCTCCGGCAAACAGGTTGATGTTGACGGTGGCCGCCAACGTGGTACCGAAGTCGTCTTGTTCGAAGCGCGCATCACCGGTGCGTTCTCCTGCGTACCCGGCCGAAAGATCAATGGTTGGGTAGTATTCCCCGCGCGCGGATTTCACCTGGGCTTCGGCGGCATATTGAGCCGCTTCGGCCCGGAGGATGTCCGGGCGGGATGCCTTGGCTTTTTGCAGAAACAGTTGCGCATCGGGCGCGGCAAGGTCTTTTATGGACTCCGCGTTGAGGTGGGCAAGCTCGACCCTTTGGGCAAAGGCGGCGTCTTCTGCGCCCAGCAGGGCGGCAAGACCGTACATGGCCACCTCGTAGCTTTGTTTTGCGCTGATGACGTTCGATTTGGCCTCGTTTGCGCCCACCTGGAAGCTCAGCACGTCGGAGAGCGACCCGGTGCCGATTTCCCTTCGGATTTTGGCTTCTTCGACCTGGCGGGCGAAAAAGTCCACGTCGGCCTGGGCGATTGCCACGTTTTCGCGGGCGAGCATGGCGCCGTTATAGGCCTGGGCCACGGCGGAGAGGATCAGCCTCCGGGTGTCGGCTGCAGACTGCTGTGCGGCCGTGCGCGCGTACTTGCTGGCGGCGTGGTTGAACTCCCGGGAAAAGCCGTCGAACATGCGCCAGGTGGCAGTGATGCCCGCCTTGTAGTGTTCGGCCGGGTCCTCCACGGTGGTGGCGGGATCGAAAAAGCGCGCCTGTTGCAGGGCCTGGGTGTAAGCGTCGGCGGAAAGCGCCACGCGGGCGGCCTGGGCATTTGCGTCAAGGCGCGGCAGGTAGGCCGAGCCCGCCTGCCGTACCCGTTGCGCCGCCTGTTCCGCCCGGTGGGCGGCGGCTTCGATCGTCGGGTTGTTTGCCAGGGCGATTTTTTTTGCCGTGGCAAGGTCCAGCACGCGGATATCGGCCAGGTCCGGGATGTTTTCGCCGGTATCCGCGCCCAACGCCGCGGCCGCGGCTGCAAAAATCAGCGCCAGCGCCATCAGTGCGGTAGTCAGTCGTTTCATGCGTTTCCTCATATGATGCGGCTTGGCGATTTGTTTCGCGGTTTGCATAACCTGCCGCCTAAACTCCCCTGGATAGCGGATGCGACATGGGCGCCGCATCCACTGGCTGGGGCAGGGGCGCTCCGAGTTGTTCCTCCGGCCGGGGACGGAGCCTGTCCACATGGCGGTCGCGTGCGGGTTCCACGTCGCGGCGCCCGGGCCATACCCCGTTTTTGAGGTAGTAAACCGCCCGGCGCATGTCGTTTAGGATGGTCAGCAAACACGGGATGAGGATCAGCGTCAGCACGGTGGCAAACGCCACGCCCGCAGCCAGGGAGATGGCCATGGGGATCATGAATTTTGCCTGGAGGTCGGTTTCCAGAATCAGCGGCGTCAGCCCTCCAACCGTGCTTGCGGTGGTAAGGAAAATGGCCCGGAAGCGCCGCACGCCGCCCCGGGTGACGGCGTCGAAAAAGTCCATGCCTTCGGCAAGGTTTTCGTTGATACGTTCGATGAGCACAATGGCGTCGTTGACCACCACGCCAGCCAGGGCCACCATGCCGAACACGCTCATGATGGCCAGATCGTAGCCGAGAAACAAATGGCCGAGCACCCCGCCGATGATGCCGAAAGGCACGGTGAACATGATGATCAGCGGCTGGGCATAGGAGCGGAACATGGTGGCGATGATGACGAAGATGCCGAGGATTGCCAGGGGAAAGCCGATGGCGAGGCTGCCGAAGGATTCCCGCGATTTTTTCTGTTCGCCCTGAAGCGTGAGGCGCAGGTCCGGGTGCTCTTGGTGGAGCGCCGGGAAATAGCTGCCATTGAGCTCGGCCATGATTTCGTTTGCGTTGGCTCGCCTGTTGTCCACGTTGGCCGACACCATGACCCGGCGCATGCCGTCTGTCCTGGTGATCTTGGAATACCCCGGTGCGAAGCTGACGTCCGCCACGGAAAGAAGCGGCACCTCATAGCCTTCGGGCGTGCGGATGCGGATGTTGTCCACGTCGGAAAGATGGCTTCTTTCCTCTTTGGGGTAGCGCACCTTGATGCGCACGTCCTCCTCGCCCCGTTGCAGGCGCACGGCTTCGTTGCCGAAGTAGCCGGAGTTCACCTGCCGGGCCAGGTCTGCCACGGTCAGGCCCAAGGTCCGGGCCTCGGGCTTTAAGACAAGCCGCAGTTCGGTCTGGCCCGGGTTGAAGTCCGAAGTGATCTCATATACGCCGTCGAATTTGCCAAGGCGCTTCATCAGGGAATCGGCCGCCGCCAGGATTTCATCCATGTCGTAGCCCTGGACCCAGATTTCGATGGGCTTGCCCGGAGGTCCCGCCTGCATGCCTTCAAAGGTGATGGACTTGACTCCGGGAATGGTGCCGATTTCCTTTTCCCAGGCCACCATCAGGTCCTTTGAGTGGATGCCCCGTTTTTCGGATTCCAGCATGATGGCCTGGACCCCGCCGAAATTCGGGCCGATGGTGGGCCATTCCCCGGCCGTGAGCCCCACCATGGTCAGGTGGTTTTTGATCATGGGCTCGCCGGTTTTGGTTTTGGTTTTTTCTCCCAGACGGATCAGCGCTTCATCCACCAGCTTTACCGCTTTGCGGGTCACTTCCGGTGGCGTGCCGGAAGGAAACTCGATATTGGCGGCCATGATGAACCCGTCGATTTCCGGGAATACCGTGAATTTCATGATACCACTTTTCATCAGGCCGACAGAGAGCATCAGCATGGCGATGGCCGTGCACAGGCTGACATAGCGCCAGCGAAGCGCCTTGGTCAGAAATGGGGTGTAAATATGCGCCACGAAATACTCAAGCCCCCTGGAAACCCGCGCATGGAAGCGGTTCAAGCCCCGGATGAGCGGATTTTTCCCCTTGTCGTCATCCTCCTTGATTTCCGGCAGGTGCGAAAGGTGGGCCGGCATGAGCAACAGGCATTCGATCAGGCTGATCGCCAGGCACGAGATCACCACAATGGGCAGGATCCTGATGAATTTTCCCATGATGCCCGAGACAAACGCCAGCGGCAGGAAAGCCGCCACGCTGGTGGTGACGGCCGCCACGACGGGCATCCCCACTTCCGAGACTCCGTTGACGGCCGCCGCCAGCGGGGGATCGCCGTTTTTCCGGTGCACGTAGATGGCTTCCCCCACCACGATGGCGTCGTCCACCACGATGCCGAGCACCATGATGAAGGCGAAAAGCGAGATCATGTTGATGGTTTCACCCATGCCCCAGATGATGGCAAGGGCCCCTGCCACGGAAATGGGAATCCCCATGCCGCCCCAAAAGGACAATCTTTCGTTCAAAAAGATGAAGAGCAGACCGAAAACCAGGATCAGGCCCAGGATGCCGTTTTTGATCAACAGGTTCATGCGGGCCTTTAAAATGTCCGTGGTGCGGAAAAGGATTTCGATTTCCGCCCCCTCGGGCAACCGGGGCTTCAAATCAGCGACGTATCTATCCACGGCCTCGGTAATGGCAATGGAGTCCTCCTCCGCGGTTTTGTAAACCATCACAAAGGCTGCCCGCTTGGTGTTCACCGTGGTTTCGAAAGGGTCCTCGACAAAGTCGTCACGGATGGTGGCAATGCGATCCAGGGTGATAACCTCACCGGCCGGGCCCGCCAGCACCACGATGTCGGACAAATCCTTGCCCGTGTATTTGCGGCCCACGGTGCGCAGGCGGATCTGCTCGTCCTTGGTGCGGATGGTGCCGCCGGCAAGGTTTAAGTTGCTGCGGGCGACGGCTGCCGCCACCTGGTCAAAGGTCAGCCCATACTGGCGCAGGCGTTCTTCGGAAACTTCGATGCTGATTTCATAATCCCGCGTGCCAAACGTCATCACCTGAGAGATGCCGGGCAGCGCTTTCAACTCGTCTTCCAGGCGTCCGCCCCATTCCTTGAGCCTGCGTTCGGACATGTCCCCGTAGATGGACATGAGCACCACCAGTTCGCGGTGCAACATCTCGGAAATGATGGGTTTTTCCGCGTCGGCCGGAAACGTCGCGATACCGTTCACCTGGCTGCGGACCCGGTCCAGCACTTCATAAAGGTCGTAATTTTCCTTGACCTCGATAATGACGTTGGCATGCCCCTCGGCGGAAGTTGTCGTATATTGTTTTATGCCGTCAACGCTCTCGATGGCCTCCTCGATTTTTAACGAAATGCCCTCTTCCACTTCCTCCGGATCTGCGCCGGGGTAGTCCACGTCAATCCGGATCATGTCGAGGGAAAACTCCGGAAAGGTTTCCTTGATCATGTGGGTGGCGGCCAGCAGTCCGGCAAAAAGGATGATCAGAAACGAGATGTTGGCAAAGACCGTGTTTTTGGCAAAGGCCGCATAGATGTTTTTCATGCCTCGCCCTCCCCCTTGCCTTTGTCACCCCCGGGTTCGGCTTTTGGCTTTTCAGGCGCGTTGATGTCTTCCAGCAGGGAGTTTTCCAGCGGGTCCACCAGACGGGTGGTGACCACCTGGGTGCCCGGCTCGATTCCCTTGCTGATAAAAACGTCGTCGCCCTGGATTCTCGCCACTTCCACGTTGACGGTTTTCAGCCGGCTGTTACTGGCGATATAGACCGTGTTTTCAAAGGTCACGGCCCGGCGGGGCAGGCGGACCACGTTTTTCATAGCCCGGCCAGGAATGGCGACCTTGCAGAACATGCCGTGGACCAGGGGCAGGCGGTCGGTGTCCGTGGAAAAGGCTTTGGCGCCGGGAATGCGCACCGCCACCCGCACGGTACGGGTCTTTTCGTTGAACGCCACCACCCGGTCCAACGTGCCCTCCCAGGCATGGTTTTGCTTGTCTTCGGTCCAGTGGATGGCACAGGCCACGGGCACGGGGCGGGCAAACCAGGCGGTTTGGTGTTCGGCCTTGTCGTTTTCAAACCTCAGCCAGTCGCGGGCATCCCGGCTGTCTATCGGGATGATGATTTCCAGTTCGGAGTCATCGGCCAGAGTGATGACCGTCATGCCGGGTGAGGCGATCTGTCCCTTTTCCAGGCTGGTGGAAACCACCCGGGCGTCAAACGGCGCCCTTACGACTGTGCGCTCAAGGTCGGCCTTGGCTTTTTTCGCGCTGGCCCGGGCGGCGTCAAGCCCGTTTTTGGCTTCCTCTATCTGGATGGGATACAGTTCCACGGCCAAGCCCATCTGGGCTGCCATGTCCGCCGCCGAGTTAGCGGCCTGCTCGGCCTGATCCACGCGCGACCGGGTGCCCACGTTGTATTCGGTAAAAAGCTTTTGGACGCGTTCGTACTCGGCCTGGGCCAGGTCCCGGTTGCGTTGAAGCGTCACCAGCCGTTTCTTGTCGATCTCGAGCTGTTTTTCCAGCCGGGCCACGGTCTGTTCCAACTGCCGGACCGTGGCGGCGGCGCCTTCGTAGGCGGCTTCATAATCCACCTTGTCGATGGCGAAAAGCACTTCGCCCGCGCCGATCAGCCCGCCCGCTTCCAGGTTGGGATGCCTCTTTACCACCGTGCCGCCCACCTGGGATGCGATCATGACGATGTCTTTGGCCCGGGCTTCGCCAAACCCGGTAATCACCACCGGGTAATCCTCGAGGACGGCCCGGGTCAGTTCCACCTTGATGGCCCGTTCGACCTGCCTGCGCTCCGGTGGCTTTTCCTTCATCCTGGTCAGGGCCGCCATGCCGAGCCCACCGACAAGAAGGATGACAAAGCAGGCAATCAGGCGTCTTGAAGCGCGAATTTTGGTGCCGTTCAAAGGGGTGTCTTCAGGCATTGAATTCTTTCCTTGTGTGTCGCTTTAAATTTGTTCGGCATTCCGGGTTCGTTTTGTAACGCAAGCGGCAAGGTGCGGGCCTCCTGCGGTTTATTGCGCCTTTTTCGGTTCTTGTGCTTTTTATTCCAGATCGTTGGTTGTTTTCTGGGGCAGGTGGAGGCCGGATCCCTTTCCGATTCCGCCGAGTGCCCTTTTCTCCTCGATAATCACGGAAAGTCTTTTCAAAACTTTCGCCCAGTCGCGGGCATAGTCCTCGCCCATCTTTTCCACAAGCTCCGCGAAAAGTTCCAGGACGGCCTGGTTTGCCTTTTCCATGAAATCCTTTGAATAATCCGAAAGTTCCACTACCACCTTGCGGCGGTCCTTTTGGCTTTGACGACGGGTGAGCATGCCTTTTTCCACCAGCTTGTTCACCATCACCGAAGCCGATGGCGGACTGACATTCAGCTTTTCGGCCAGTTCCTTGATGGTCATGGAACCCTGTTCGCGCACAACCCAGATCATGTGGCCCTGGGCCATGGACATCTCATGGATGTCATGAAACGCCGTCATGTCGGCGAGGACGCCATGCAAGAGGTCATGGAAGTAAGTTTCTAAAATCGTTCCGTATGTAAAAATGTCTTTTGCCAGTTCAACCGTGGTTTGCTTGCTCATGGGCGGGCTCTTCGGCTTTTTGGGAAAACCAATAGCTATTCCATCTAACAATTAGACAAACTATCTATTAGATAACCTATTTGTTTGTCAATCTAATTTTTTGTACGTGTTCACAAGGGGCTGTATATCAGGGGGGAGCGTTTTAGATCCAGGCCAGATCGGGTTCCGCCCAGCGGTTTCCCTTTTCGCTGCGGGTGCCCAGGCTGCGTTTTCGCCGCCGGCGGGTTTCTCGCCAACCCGCTGGCGCCCCATCTACGTCCGCGTTGATGACAGTCGGCCGAACGCCCGTGACCGATATCGGCAGCATTGCCCCTGTCCCTTTTCCCCGTGCGGCATCCCCGGCTTGCAATCCCCCCTGGCATCATGTATGGCGCTGACATCCCCTGGGCCATCCGGGTTGCCGTTACTTGCAACCATCCCCCGCAGTCCGGGGCGCTGACGGTTTTATGAAAGGCTTCTCGCGGCAGCAAAAACGAAAAATTACAAGCATGGATCATGGCGCGCAAGCGTCACCGCTTAAGCTACGCCCGGGCCCCAAAAAACGCCTTGAAAAGCACCCATCCCCAAAAAACGAGGATTTTATTCTGCCTCATGCTGGCCTGCTGTCTCAGCGCCTGCGCCGCGAACCAGCCGGGAATGATCCGGGACTTGGCGGAGCTACCCCAGGACGCGGGGCATTACCTGCAAGACGCCCCGCCGCTGTTCATCGATCCAACGCGCCAGGCCGAGTTGTACCAGGATTTCCGGACCCGTTTTTTCGCCCCTTGGCATCGCGACTCTCCCCGGCACCCGGCCCGGGAAGTGTTTTCGGGCTTCCGGCGCTACGCCGCGCGCCCCATCTACGGCGAAACCAACCTTCCCCTGCCTGCGGCCTGGATCGAAACCATGGCGCACCGGGCAAGCCGGTCCGCCTACCCGTCGCTGCACCTGCGCGCCATCGCGGTGGTGCACGCCGCCATGCGGGTGTTTCCCACCCATAAACCCGTCTTCCTGGATCCGTCCGAGCCCGGCCAGGGATTTCCCTTCGACCTCATGCAAAACTCCCTGGTGGACGCCGGAACGCCGCTGCTGGTGACCCACCGCAGCCGCGACGGCCGGTGGGCCCTGGTGGAAACCGACTGGGCCGCCGGCTGGGTTCGCTGGCCGGAGATCGCCGTGGTGGACCGGGATTTCATCGCCGCCTACACCGCCGCGCCCTTGGCCGGATTCTGGGCCGACGATGTACCGGTAGTGAGCCGGGACAACCGTTTCCTGGTTTCCGGTCGGGTGGGCATGGCCCTTCCCCTGGCGGCGGAGCAGGAAACGGCTGAGCGCTGGACGCTTCAGGTTCCCGTGCGCGATCACCTCGGCCGAGCCCGTTTTCTGAAAGCGAAGGTACCGCGGTCGGCCGTGCACCCGCTGCCGCTTCCCGCCACCCGCGAAAACGCGGCGCGCATCCTGAATGCCTTGATGGGTAAAAATTATGGCTGGGGGGGCCTCTACGAAAACCGCGACTGCTCGGCCCTGATCCAGGACGCGATGGCCGCCTTCGGTCTCTGGCTGCCGCGCAACTCCAAGGACCAGGCCGGCGCCGGCCGGTGGGTTTCCCTCGAGGGCCTGGAACGCCGGGAGAAAAAACGCCGCATCCTGGAGCAGGGAAAACCCCTGCGCGCGATTTTGTACATGCCCGGCCACGTCATGTTGTATCTTGGCCGGGCCCCGGCTTCGGGACGACCCGTGGCCTGCCATGCCATGTGGGGACTTAGAACTGTTCGTCTTTTCGAGAAAGGTGCCGGCCGCCGGGTGGTCGGCAAGGCGGTGGTCACCTCCCTCGAGCCGGGCAGGGAATTTTTTCCCTTCGCCTGGCCGGGCACCCTGCTCATCGACAAGCTCACCGGCATGGTGCTTTTGGATTGACGGCAAGCGGCCGACTGCCGCAAGCGAGAAACCTTTTACGAGGAGGTGCAGATCATGTGGGTGTTTACCAGGGACGGTTTTTTCACCGCGGTATCCAAGCAATGCCGACAGGATGAAATCATGATCAGGGCCCTATCCAGGAAAGCCCGGAACCATCCTACCGGTTTCACGCGATTCTCAAAAAGGCCTCGTGGATTCAGTACCTGAGCGACTACGTGCAAAGCCTCAACTACGAAAACGTTCGCGACAGCATCGTCACCCAGGACGACGCCGCCCGCCACGAAGCCTATCAGGCGGTCTGGAGCACCATGCACAACTGGATGGGGCGCGAGGCCTTGGGCAGGGATGAGCTGTAAGGCCAGCTTTTTCAGTGGCAGGAGACAGCGCTGAGACCTAAAGCTCACCTCCCCCCGGAACGTTCGTCAATTTTTCCGACAGGTGCTTCATGGGCTCAAGCAGGGGCAGAACGTTTTCCAGCCCGTGTAAGCCGCCCTAACGCTCAATCTTGCCGGGCAGGATGAATTCGTACCGCCGGCGGAGCAGCCCGGTTTTCAGCCAGCGGTCGATGCGGCGGAAGGCCAAAAAGAGGCGCCAGATCATCTTGTCTTCCCGGTAGTATTTCTTCACTTCGTTTACGTTCAGGGGAGCGGCGTCCGGGGGAAGGTGGCGGTTGACCACCGCGATGGCGGCCGGGACGAGATCCGGCTTTTGCTCCTTGAACAGGTTGGCCACCAGGTCGGTGTACACCAGGCGGGGATCGTAGTAGCGGGTCATGACGTCATCGAGGAAGAAGCGCCGGATGATCCAGCGCAAAAAACCCGGCGCGCTTTGCAGGATCAGGTCCGGATCCTGCTGTTCAACGCCGTTGATGCGATACAGGGGCGTGCTGGTATCGATGTAATGAAGCCGGTTTTTCCCGTTGGCGGGCAGGCTGACCCAATTGGAGAGCTGGCCGTCGATGGCCAACTCAATGTCCGGCGCGGTTTCGGCATTGAAATGCCAGACCTTGGCCGCAGCCTGTACGACCTGCTCCAGAAGCGAAAGGCAAGCCTCCTGGTCCAGGTGGTGGATCAGCCGGTGGCAGAACCGTTGGCCGGGAAGCCGCTTCTGGGCGATGTACAGCACCACCGGATGGCCCGGAACCGAGACGATGGCGGTTTGCGAGGGCGGCAGCGTCAGGCCGGCCCGGGCCAGGTGGCGACAGTAATCATGGTACATCCGCTCGTATTCCTGCGCCTGGGCCATGTCGTCGAAAAGGGGCATCCGCTTGAACACGGTCTCCGTATCCGAGTCGATTTGAAAGATGGCCGAGATCTCGCCGTAGCCGACGACCGTGGCCGGGATGGCCGATTGCTCCACGTGCCGGGGGTTGAGCCCTGCCTCGAAACAGCGGAGAAGCTTCACGTCTATGTCCATGCAACGACCTCCAGATCCGTCAAGGATTTCGGCTATAACTGAACAAGGGCCTTGGCATCCGCCAGCCCCCGGTCCACCCGCTCCAGAATTTCCATCGCCAGCGCCTCATCGATGATCAGCGGCGGCAGCAGTTGGCTGACCCGGGTGTCGTTGTTGGCGTAGACACTCAAAACCCCATTGTCGTAAAGGGTCTTGGACAAAATCGGCCCGCATTGTGGATTCACCATCTCGATACCCATCATCAGCCCGAGCTGCCGCAGCCCCACCAGGATTTCCGGGTGCTTTGCCTTCAAGGATTCAAAGCCGGACCTGAACCTCCGCGACAGTTGCCGGACATGCTGCAGGAAACCGGGCCGGGCGGTTTCTTCCAGCACCGCCATGGCCACCGGGACGCCCACTTCAGCCCCTCCGAAAGTGGAGATGTGGATGAATGGGTTCTGCTGGAAGAACGATTCCAGTGCCGGCCGGAAACAGGTGGCCGTCATGGGATAGATCCCTCCTGAAAGCCCCTTGCCCATGACCATGATGTCCGGGACCACGCCGAAATGCTCAATCCCCCACATCCGGCCGGTGCGTCCCAGGCCGGTCTGGACCTCATCGATGATCAGTAGCGCCCCGGCCTGGTCACACAGGCGCCTGGCGTGCTGGAAAAAGTCGGGCTGCGGGACCGGCATGCCGTAGGTGGCGGGGATGGTCTCGAAGATCACCGCCGCCGTATCCCTGTCCACGGCAGCGGAGAGCGCTTCCTTGTCATCGAAGGGGACCTGCCTGAAACCGGGCGGATTGGGGCCGAAAGGGTCCCGGTACCGGCCGTCGCCGGCGGCCAGGGCCAGGCCGGTGTGGCCGTGGTATCCCCCACCGGCGGAAACGACATTCAGGCGGCCGGTATAGCCCCGGGCCAGCTTGATGGCCAGATCGATGGCCTCGCCGCCGCCGACGCCGAAAACGGTGTAGCTCAGGTCGCCGGGCGTCAGCGCGGCGATTCTGGCCCCCAGGGCGGCGCGCATTTCGCTGACAAGGTGGTGGTTGCCGATGTCCAGCTCCGCCAGGCTTTCCTTCAGGGCAGAGATGATGCGCGGATGGCGATGCCCCAGGTTGAAGACGCCCCCGTTGCAATGGCAGTTGATCAGCCGCTTGCCCGAGGTGGCATCCCAGACAAAGGGGCCCTCGCGCTTTCCAAAAACGAAGTCGATGCCCACCGCCTTGAAGAAGTCCGCCTTGCCGGAGGAAACATGGCTTCTGAAACGGGAAAAGATCGTTTCCTTGTCATCCTGGCCGATGAATTTCACGAGGTCTCCTTGTGTCCATTAAAGCTGTTCTTTCAGGCATGGCGCCGCGTCACAGGCCCCCTCCGGCGTCTCCGCTTTTGCCCCGGTGCCGGACAAAGATCCCCCGCCGGCGGTCCTTGCGCACCTGGCGGGGATGAAAGAACCGCCCGTTCATGGCGACGAACACCCCCTCGGGAAGAACCTGGGCGAAGGACAGCGCGCTGCCGAGATTGAACAGGCCGTCCGAGCTGCCGAAGGTGTACGGGACCATGGCGCCGGTGAGCACGATGGTCTTGCCGGGAACCTTGCCTTCCAGGAACCGGGCGGTATCGACCATGGTGTCGGTGCCGTGGGTGATCACGATGCGCGATTCCTCGCAGCCCCGGCAGGCGTTGAGAATCTGCCGCCGGTCCCTTTCGGTCATCTCCAGGCTGTCTTTCATCATCACCACCTCGATCCGCACCGGCAGCCGGCAACGGCCCATCGACAGCATCTCCTGGAGGTGTGTCTTCTTGAAATACAGCGCCCCGTTGATCTCGTTGTATTCCTTGTCGAAGGTCCCGCCGGTGGCAAGGATGGCAATCTTCATGCGGCTCCTTCCATGCGAACAACCATGCCGACATGGGCAGTATCACAAAATCGTCCCGCCGCTGTTTGACGCCTCGCCGGTCACCAGGTCCCGCAGCTTATGATAGGGCTGGGCCCCCACCAGGCGGCGGCCGTTGGCCAAAAAGGTCGGCACGGCGGTGATATTCTTCTCCCGCGCCCGTTGCCAGTCTTCGTCAACTGCCGCGGCGAAGCGGCGCTCCGCGATCACGACTTCGGCTTCCTTCGGGGAAAGCCCCGCCGCCCTGGCCAGATCGACAAGCACATCGGGTTGGGCGATGTTGCGACCGTCGGCGAAATAGGCGCGGAAAGCCAGGTGGTGAAACGCGTCGCCGCGGCCGCAGGCTTCGGCCCACTTGCCCAGCTCCTGGGCCAGGCGACTGTTATAGACATGAAATCGATCGCCAAACGGCAGCCCCTCGCGCGTGGCCACCCGTTTCATCTTTGCCAGCATGGCCGGGATGTCCACATCGCGGCCGGCGAGATAATCCTCAATACTTTGGCCTTTCGCCGGTACTGCTGGATTCAGGGGAAATCCGATCCAGCGCACGGCAAGCCCCAACTCCGATATCAATCTTTCGATACGCCCGGTAACGAAGTAGCACCACGGTCAGATGTAGTCGGAGAAAATCTCCAGGGTCGGCAGTGGGTTCATAAAGTTCCTCAGGTATCGGCCCTGCCACCGGCAATTGGCACGCAGCCTTCCCGGTCAAATCGGTCACGGCGGCTTTCAGAGCTTCCGGGTTGCCTTCCGCCGTTTCTTTCCGGTGTAAAATGTTGGACGCAACTCATGCGCCGATGGCGGCCCCCGTGTCCCGAAGGTCGCCTGGCCGGCAGGATTCTTTGTCGGATATCGTGGCCGATTTTGCGCCGCATCCCTCTCAGATCGTATTCAGATTGCAGGTTCAGCCAGAACCGGGCCTCAATGCCAAAATATTGTTCCAGCCTCAGGGCGGTATCAGCCGTGAGGCTCCGCTTGCCGTTGACGATCTCGCTGATTCTATTGGGAGGAACCGCAAAATCCCGCGAAAGCTGGTTGATGCTGATCGCCAACGTAAGGAGAGCTGCCACCCGTCTTGCCGAATGTTACCGTTTCCCGCCGCTCTTTGACAAGGGGCAGGCAGGTTCCTATAGAACGAGATCAAGCCTTCGGCGCATATACCTCGAACAGCCCGGGACACTTTTCAGAGGGCTGAACGTTTCCAGCAGATTTCTGGAAACAACTCTCCAAATCCTGAAACCTGGAATTCGGAATCTGGAACCCGGAACGCGCCGAAGGCGTCTCTGCTAAGCGACCGTAAACCGCGCCAACGCCGGCGCCACGGCCCTGAGCCGGGCGGCCGCCTCGCCGGCCGGGGCCATCAGCTCGAAATCAACGTATTCGAAGCCCGGGGCCACCGAGCAGCCCACCAGCACAGCGTCGGCGATGGGCTCGGCCGCCTGCCATATACCGGCGGGAATGACGTGGCAATAGCGATTCGCCTCGGCAGAGAGGACGACACAGTCGGGCGGTCGCCCGGTGCCGTCCCAGAAGTGGAGTCGAAGCCCCGCCCCCCGGTACAGGTTCCAGACCTCGTCGCTTGCCACCCGGTGAAAGCGGCTCTTCTCGCCGGGTTCCAGAGAAAAATAGATGTGGGTCAGGGCGGCCCGCTGCTCTCCGCCTGCCGTGCGCACGATAGTCTGCGATTGGTACACCCGGCGGAAGCGACCGCCTTCCGGGTGCGCGACGAGATCGACGGGTTTCATGATGGCTGCGCCGTCCGCCTTTCCGCCAGGTCCAGCCAGCGGCCGCCGGTGAGCGGGGCCAGGTCGTCCGGCTTGAGCTGGAAAAGGGCAAACGGGGTACCAGCGGCGGCCCAGATGGTTTCGTAGCGCTTGAGGTCTTCGTCCAGGAAAGTTTCCAGGGGTTCGCTGTGGCCGGCGGGGGGCACGCCGCCAATGGCGAAGCCCACCCGGGCCTTGACGTAGTTTCCGTCGGCCCGGCCGAGCTTCAAGCCGGTGGCGGCTTCGATCTTTTTCAGATCCACCCGGTTGACGCCCGAGGCGATGACCAGTACGGGCCGATCGCTTTTCTTTTCCCTGAAAACGAGGGACTTGGCGATTTGCCCGACGTCGCAGCCCACCCTGTCGGCCGCCTCCCGGGACGTCCGGGTGGAGCCGGCCAGTTCCCGGACCTGGAAGGAAAAACCCTTTGACGTCAAAAATTCCTGAACCCGTCGAGCGCTGTCGCTGAGTGAGGATGACATGGGACGGTATTCTCCTTCTGTGGCGAGTGACGACAACATCCTTTCGCTGCGGTAGTCTTACACAACGAACACCGTCCGGATCAAGCCAAGACCTATTCAGCCGAGAAAAGAGAACGCGAGCTTCCTTTTTCGGCTTGAAAACCGAATCTTTTGTTCTAACGGCCAAGGCGATCCACGGGCCCGGCGGGAGGCGTCCCGGAGGATTCATGAAACCGGGAAGGGGTGACAGTTGCGGAGAGACTGCATTCCCCGGCTTTTCAATGAGGGGCACGCTTCTCGGGAACACAATGGAGGAGAAAGCCATGAAAATCAGCCGCCGGCGTTTCGACCAGATCGTGCAGCAGGCCATCGACAGCATCCCGCAAGAGTTCCGCGCCCACCTGGACAACATGATCATTTCGGTCCAAGCCAGGCCTTCGCCGGAGCTGCTCGAGGAAATGGGCTACGCTCCGGACGAGCCGCTGCTGGGCATCTACACCGGCATCCCCCTCACCGAACGCTCCACCTTCGCCCCGCCCTTGTACCCCGATGCCATCTATCTCTTCCAGGAACCCCTCCAGGACATGTGCGCCAGCCTCGAAGAACTCCAGCGGGAGATCGAGATCACCGTGGTCCACGAAATCGCCCATTACCTGGGCATCGACGAGGAGCGACTGGGGGAATTGGGCTACGATTGAGCCCCTGGCATATCGAACCGCTAATTTTCACTTTTCTTGCCGCAGCCGCTTGCTCAGGGCCTGCTGGGAGATGCCGAGCATGCGGGCGGCCACCGTCTGGTTGCCGTTGGCGCGCTCGAGCGCCTCTTCCACCAGGCGCCGGGTGGTTTCCTTGATGGTGGGCAGGGGGTCGGGGAATTGAAGCCCGTCAGCGCCGGAGGTGGACGGGCTGCCGGCGTCAGGGGTGCCGAGTTCGCGCCGGATGTGAGCCTTGAACACCTCCAGGGAAAGGGGCCCGCCCCGGTGGCAACTGAGGGCATCGAAAATCATCGATTCCAGCTCGCGCACGTTGCCGGCGAACGCGTAGGTGCGCAACAGCGGCACCAAGTCCGGAGGCGCCTCGGGCTTGGGGACGCCCAGCGCGTCGGCCGTTTTTGCCAGGAAATGATCCACCAGAAGCGGCAGATCTTCCCGACGCTCACGCAGCGGCGGCAGGAAGATCTCGTGGGTACGAAGCCGGTAGGCCAGGTCCTTGCGGAAAGCCCCGGACTGCTCCAGCTCGCGCAACGGCGCGTTGGTGGAAGCGACGACGCGCGCATCGGAGCGCCGGGGGCGGTCCACCCCCAGCGGCATGTATTCGCCCTCTTGCAGCAGGCGCAGCAGCTTGACCTGGGACGCCGGGCTCAGGTCGCCGATCTCGTCGAGAAACAGGGTGCCGCCGGCGGCCTCCTCGATCATTCCGGGCCGGTCCCGCTCGGCGCCGGTGAAGGCGCCCCGGGTGTGGCCGAAAAGGGTGTCGGAAAAGACGTTGTCGTCCAGGCCGCCCACGTTGACGGCCACGAAGGCACCGTCCAGGCCGCTGAGCCGGTGCAGGGCCCGGGCCACCAGCTCCTTGCCCGCCCCGGTCTCGCCGCAAATCAACACCGGCTGCCCGGTGCGGGCCACCGCCTCGACGTACTGGAACACGGCCAGCATCTGCTTGTCGCGGGTGACGATGTCGGCAAAGGCCTCCGGGTGTTCGATACGGGCGGTGAACAGCCCCTGGCGCAGGGCCTGGTTTTCCCTTCTCAAGGCGCTGAGCGCCGAGGCACGCTCCACGCAGGCCAGCAGCCGATCTTCCTCGACCGGCTTGACGATGTAGTCGAAAGCGCCGGCCTTCATACAACGCACCGCCGTGTTGACATCCACGGTGCCGGTGATGACGATCACCGGCAGCCCCGGGTGCTCGACGTTGAAAAACTCCAGCAGGGTTTCGCCGTCCACCCCGGCCATCATCAGGTCCAGCAGCACGATGTCCGGCGTATCTGCGCCCACCATATCCTTGACTCGCGTACTCTCCTGGCAGGTCGTAACATGGTTGTAGCCGGCCATGCGCAAGGTCGTGTCGATGGCCAGCAGGATGCTCGGCTGGTCGTCGATCACCAAAATCCTTGGACTGAAAGCATTCGCGGGATTCATGCGACCTCCTTGCCGGCGCCGGGGCCCACGGGCAGCACGATGGTGGCGACAGTGCCGCGGGGCTGGCGGGGCGCCAGCGTCAGCCGCCCGCCGTGATCCTCGACGATACGGTTGGACAGGGCCAGCCCCAGGCCGGTGCCCCCCTGGTCGCGCTTGGTGGTGAAAAACGGATCCTTGACCCGCTCCAGCAGGTCTTCGGCAATCCCCTCGCCTTCATCGCTCACCGTGACGATTACCTCGTTGCGGGCCGCATCGAAAGCCGTGGCCACCCGGACAGAATGTGCCGGATCGCTCAACGCCTGGCAGGCGTTGACCAACAGGTTCACCAGCACCTGCTCTATACGCTGGCGATTGCCGCGGATCGTCGGCATGTCGTCGGCCAATTCCACGTCAAAATGATGGGTGGCCTTCTTGATGAGGTTTTCCGTCAACGCCACCGCCCGCCGGACACTCTCGTTGACGTCCACGTCCTCGTTGAGATCCGACGGGCCCTGGCGGGCGAAATCCTTCAGGTCGGTGACGATGCTGCGCACCCGGCGCGCCCCGTCGACAATGTCCCCCAGCAGCAGCGGCATGCGCTCGCGCAGGTTGGCGTAGGAGAGGCCGCCGATGGCCAGGTCGTGGCGGTCCTTCATCTCCCGGTCCAGTTGGGGACCGATGGCACGCCAGATCTTGTCCAGGGTCTGGGCGTTGAGAACGATGGCCGTGATGGGATTGTTGATCTCGTGGGCGATGCCCGAAACCAGGGTGCCGATGGAGGCGAGCTTGCCGGCCTGGAAAAGCTGCTCCTGCTGCTGGCGGGCCAGGGCCTGGGCCTGGCGCCGGCGCCGGTCCGCCGCCAGCCCCTGCCAGACGATGTAGGCCGAAAGGGCGATCACCATCGCCAGGATCCCGGTGATGGTCCAGGTGAGCTGGCGGGTGATGGCGGCCATCTCGGCGCGCACGTCCTCCACGTAGATGCCGGTGCCGACGATCCATCCCCACGGGGCGAACCCCTTGACGTAGGAGATCTTGGGCACGATGTGGGCCGGGTCGTCCTTCCACTGCCACTGGTAATCGACGTACCCGGCGCCCTGCTGCCTCACCGTGCGCACGAACTCGACGAACAAGCGTTTCCCGTTGGGATCAGCGTAGTTGGAGATATCGCTGCCTTCCAGGTCCTGGCGGTAGGGATGCATCAAGAGGCGGGGATGCATGTCGTTGATCCAGAAGTAGTCTTTCAGCTCGGGCCCGTAGCGCAACTCGCGCAGGTGGGCGATGGCCTGTGCCCGGGCCTCGTCCCCGGTGAGCCGGCCGGCCCGCACGGCCCGCTCGTAAGCGGCCAGGCTGCTCCAGGCCGTCTCGGTCAGGTCGCGGATCATTTCGCGCTTGCCGGCCATCATGCGGTTTTCGATCATCGGCAAAAACACGATAAAGATCGTCGCGCCGAAAAGCACGATGGTAAGCACCACCGGCAGGATGATCCGCGCCGCGGCGCCGCGATCGGCAAGGATGGCATAGCGCTCGTGCATGGCCGAGGCTCCTATGGGAAGCCGCCTACTTCGTCTGGCCGCCCGGCGGTCGCGGCCGCCGGTGCGGGTTTCTTGATAGGCAGACGGACCGGTTTCTGTCAACAACACCAGCGCAATGCCACGACGCGGCATCTCCTGGCACCTGCCACCTCTTTCCACCGGCAGATTCCTCACTGCGGCCGGAATGACACGGCAGAGGAGGTGCCTGGTTGCCCGAAAATCCCCGGTTTCGCGTTTCAAAATGTCATCCCGCACGTCAGCGGGGGTTCTCTGCGCCCTTGCGATAACCTCGAGACTTCATTATCAAAGGTTTCGGGAAATATTTACGACAACCACAAGGAGAACGATCATTGGAGATGAAGGAGATCACCTGGCAGGATTTCGAAGCGGTGGAGTTGCGCGCCGGCACGGTGGTGAGGGTGGAAGATTTTCCCGAAGCGCGGCAGCCGGCCTACAAGATCACGGTGGATTTCGGCGCCGGTATCGGCCTCCGCAAAACGAGCGCGCGGATCACCGACCTGTATACCAAAGAGGAGTTGACGGGCCGGCAGATCATCGGGGTGGTCAACTTCCCGCCCAAGCAGATCGGCCCGGTGCGCTCCGAGTTCCTGCTCACCGGCTTTTACCGGGAAGACGGCGCCGTGGTCATCGCCGTTCCCGAACGCCCGGTGCCGAACGGCGCTAAACTGGGCTGAACGACTCAAAAAAGCAACCGTCACAGATTTGATACACCGGCCACACCATTAGCCGACGGCAGGACTGAATCGTCACGTATTGACCTGCGCATGAATGTGTAATAGATTGTGTAAAAAATTGGAGGTACCCATGCCAACAAATTTAGCCATCGATCCGGATTTGCTCGAAAAGGCCCTTGAAGTCAGCGGTATGAAAACCAAGAAAGAAACAGTCAACTTGGCTTTGAAAGAGCTGATCAACAAGCGGAAACAAATGGAAATCATCGAACTTTTTGGAAAAATGGACCCCGATCTCGACTACGATTATAAGAAGGGGAGAAATCGGTGAAGGTTCTGGTGGATACCCCTGTCTGGTCCTACGCACTGCGTAAACACAATCCAGAATATCAACATCTGGTCTCCCTGCTGGTGAATTTGATCAAAGACCAACGCGTCCTCATCATTGGTCCGATTCGGCAAGAAATTCTTTCAGGTTACAGCGATTTGCGTAAATTCAAAATTCTAAGGGAGAAACTCTCTTTTTTTGAAAACACGCCGATTGAAGACATCGACTATGAGAAAGCTGCGGAGTTGCATAACCATTGCCGAAAGAAGGGAATTCAGGGCTCCCATACCGATTTTTTGATTTGCGCAGTTGCCAACCGAATCAATGCTTCAGTCCTTACAACAGACAAGGATTTTCTTCATTTTCAGAAGGCTATTCCGCTGAACATCTACAAAGACCCAGTAATTTCGGCTCATCCGGCTGAAGCGTCCTTGTAGTTGAAAAAATGGGGCAACCGTTTGGGAACTGGTTTTCGCGTCATGCATAACCTCCTGATATTATTGATTATACAAAAACACGGTTCATGTTAACTTCCCTTTGCCAAGCGACAAATGAACATTTTTGAAAATAATTCCAAACCGTTACCGGAAATCACCGAGATATACTGAACGCGGCTTTAAGTTTTATGGCGGCCCAAAACACCACAGGCGCCGAACCGGTTTTCCGGTCGACGCCCGTGCGATTTCCGAGCGAAGTGCAAACGGGCCTCAGCCCAGGGTCTTGAGCAGGTCCTTGAGCCCCTGGACAGCGGCGGCCGACTTGTCCAGGGCCGCCTTCTCTTCGGCGGTGAGCTCGATCTCGATGATCTGCTCGACACCGCCCTTGCCCAGCTTCACCGGCACCCCGATGAACAGGTCGTTGTAGCCGTACTCGCCCTGCAGGTAGGCGGCGCAGGGCAGGATCTTCTTCTTGTCCTTGAGGATGGCCTCGGCCATCTCCACCGCCGCCGACGCCGGCGCGTAGTAGGCGCTGCCGGTCTTTAGCAGCCCGACGATCTCGGCGCCGCCGTTGGCCGTGCGCTCGCACAGGGCCTTGATCCGGTCCTCAGGCATCAGCTCGGTGATGGGAATCCCGGCCACGGTGGAAAAGCGCGGCAGGGGCACCATGGTGTCGCCGTGGCCGCCGAGGACGAAGGCGTGGGTGTTTTCCACCGACACGTTGAGCTCCATGGCGATGAAGGTGCGAAAGCGGGCCGAATCCAGCACCCCGGCCATTCCCATCACCCGGTTCTTGGGAAAGCCGCTGGCCTCGTAGGCCACGTGGCACATGGCGTCCAGGGGATTGGAGACGATGATCAGGATCGCCTCGGGCGAATACTTCACCACCTCGGCGACCACCTTCTTCATGATCCCGGCGTTGGTGGCGATCAGATCGTCGCGGCTCATGCCCGGCTTGCGCGGAATGCCGGCGGTGATGATCACCACGTCCGATCCGGCGCTGGCCTCGTAGCCGTTGGTGCCCGTGAGCTTGGCATCGTGTTTTTCAATGGGGGCCGCTTCCATCAGGTCCAACGATTTGCCCTGGGGCACGCCCTCGATGATATCCACCAGCACCACGTCGCACAGTTCCTTTTCCGCCAGCCGCTGGGCCGCGGTGGCCCCGACGTTGCCGGCGCCCACCACCGTTACCTTCTTGTCCATCTCACTCCTCCTTTTGCCTGTTGATACCGCTTTGTCGCGCCACCGGACACCCGGCGCAAGTTGTACTCAAACCGCTTTTTCTTATGCGGACCGATGCACGCCTGTCAATCGCTTTTCCCGTGTCGTTCCGAATGATGAAGTCAGTTTTGCGGCGGCCTCAGGCCGTAAGCTTCAATTTTGCGCCGGAGGGTGTTTTTGTCTATTTTCAACTCCCGTGCGGTGGCCATGCGGCGCCAGCGGTTACGTACCAGGGCGTTCAAGACCACCTGCCGTTCATGCTCCCGAAGGCTCAACCCACCAGTGGTGCCGGCATCCTGAACTGTTGGCCAAACATGCTCTGGCAAATGGGGCAGATCGATCATGCCGCTGCGGCACAGGACAAAAGCGTGCTCCAGGGCGTTTTCCAACTCCCGAACGTTACCCGGCCAGTGGTGGCGCATCAGGGCCGCCATAGCCGCATCGGTGACGCCGGCAATCCGCTTGCCGGTAATCGTATTGAACCGATCGATGAAATGGGTCACCAGCAGTGGGATGTCTTCCCGGCGATCGGTGAGTTTGGGCAACTTGAGCTTGACGACGTTGATCCGAAAGTACAGATCCTGCCGAAAAGCGTTTTGGGCCACCAAAGCCTCGAGGTCGCGATGGGTGGCGGTGATCACTCGAGCCTTCATTTGAAGGGTTTTAGTTGATCCCAGGGGGCTGAAAGTCCGGTTTTCAAGCACCCGCAGCAACCGTACCTGCATCGCCGGCGAAATGTCGCCGATTTCATCCAGGAAAATCGTTCCCTCTCCGGCCAGGGCAAAGCGCCCCGGCTTATCGCGCCGGGCATCGGTGAAGGCGCCGGCCTTGTAACCAAACAATTCCGATTCGATCAGGGTCTCGGGCAGGGCCCCGCAGTTGATGGCGATGAACGGTTCTTTCTTTCGCGGTCCCTGGTTGTGAATCGCACGGGCGAAAAGTTCCTTGCCGGTACCGCTGTCGCCCTGAATCAGCACGCTGGCGCGGCTTTCAGCCACTTGGGGCAAGATGGTGAACAACTCTGTCATCTTGTTGTTCTTGCTGATGATATTCTCAAACGCGTGCGCTTTGAAAAACGCCTGGCGCAACTGGTTGATCTCAGACAAGTCCCGGAAGGTTTCCACGCCGCCGATCACCTGCCCGTCTTTGCCCAGCATCACGCTGGTCGTCACCGCGATGGGAATGCGCTTGTTATCCGCCCTTACAATGTAAACCGGCACGTCCTCGCACCGTTCACCGCGGAACATGGTTTGCTTCAGGCAACAGGCCGATTCGCAAATCTCCACTCGCATCACCTCGAAACAGCGGCGCCCGACCGCCTCGCTACGCGGCACCTTGGTGATCCGCTCCGCGGCCCGGTTGAAAAAAATGATCGTCATGTCGGCGTTGATCGCCAAAACGCCGTCGCTGATGCTGTCGAGAATCGACTGATACTGGCTAAGAAACAGTTTGAAAGACGATTTCATTGCCGGTTATCCATCCGCCTCGGGCCAAAAAGGGTGACTTTTACACCCGCTTTACATTGAATGGATGCGATATTCACCTTATACGCTCCAATCGCCAATCCTGTCAAATAGCCCTATAGAAACATTTCTTGTTTATTATCAATTGGTTATTATTTTATCAGGAATTATTTCCAAAATGGTATTAATCTTGCGTGTCCAAAATAGTGAATATCGCTCATCTTGCACAACAAGTTCATTTCATCATCAGGCCCAACCTGGCTCATTCGTAAAAAAGTCTGATTTTGAAATTTTCACCGCTGTAACTCATTGAAATCATTATGCCCGAAATCGGAAAAAGAAGGACGTACGAGAGATGACTGGCACCTGGTGATGAACGTCATGCACGGTTACGGAATGGACCTGACCGATGCGGCGGCAGAAGCGATCACTGACCTGCTCTACGAGCTGCGGGCAAGCATTGAGAAGGAAGCCGGATAAGGTGCGAATTACACCCGATTGAAGCACCGCTCATTTAAAACTTAAAATAAAGGAGGGCGCACCATGCAACGACGAAGCTTTTTGAAGTCCATCGCCGCATCGGGGCTGGCCGCATCGGTGGCCGGGTCGACCAACTTCATGCTGCCGCGCAAGGCCCATGCCGCCAAGAAAACCGACATCGGAGAGGTCAAAAGCGTCCGGGTCGATGTGCTCACCGAGACAAGCTGGTTTGACAACGACCAATTCAAAAAAGACATCATGGACTATGGCGGTGCCATGACGAACCAGTACACCATCCCCTGGGTCTGGGACAACGCCGGGGGCTACTCGGCCCTGATCACAGTGACCACTCTGGAGGGCAACGAGCGCAAGTTCATGCTCGACACGGGGTGGAACACCGAGTGGATGGACTACATCTACCAGGAAAAAAGCGATGTGGCCAACATGCTGAAAAAGGGCGAAATCGAATTCCTGGTGCTGTCGCACTGGCACCTCGACCACTACTGGGGCATCGAGTCAACCCTCAAGCACAAGGATGACATAAAATTTTACGTGCCCAAGACCTACTACCCCGAAGACATGGCGTTGCTCAAGGACAAGGCCCACCACAAGGCCAAGGACAAGAATACCGGCGAAATGATGCACATCTGCAAAAACGACGTGCCATTCAAGGGCGAGCTGGTGCTCTGCGACCCGGATGGCGAAGACGGCCAAGGGGTATACAAAATCATGCCCGGCGTGGCCATCAGAATGTTCGACGTGCCGATCCTGCTGCGTGTGCGCGGCGAGAATGTCCTCTACTTCAACGTCAAGGACAAGGGAATCGTCACCGTCACCGGCTGCTGTCATCCGGGGATCCTTTCCTTGTTCTCCTACGCGCGCAACAACTTCAAGGGCTATCAACCCTACGGCTGCTATGGCGGGTTGCACATCAGCCTCTTTGAAACCTGGGAGCCCAAGTTTGATGACATCATCAAGGGGGTCAAGGCTTTCAAAATCCAAAAACTCGGGTGCAACCATTGCACCGGCTGGGTCTGGGCCGAACGGGCGGCGGAAGCGGGCGTCCCCGTGGTCAAGGGAACCGACACCTACAAGTCCTACAAGCGCACCTCCACCGTGGCCAAGGCGAGCAACGTGTTTCTCACCAACGGCGACTCGATCGTGTTTTAGGCACTCCCTCCGACGCGGCCAGGGGTACCGGGGCAAGCCGGACCCGCCGAGCCCCGGCCGCACGGTTTGGGAGGATAACACACGACACACTCCAGTTAATTCCAGCCGAAAGGTGACGCCATGGAAAACGCGAAACAGGCCGAGAACAACTTCAACTACCTGTCCGGACTGATCAACTTCGTGGTGGCGTTCGGCATCGTCTGGCTCCTGTGGTACATCTTCATGAACCCGAACACCGTCATGAAACTCTACACCCCCATGTATGGGTTCGCCCTGGTGGTGGTAATGCTGGCGATGATCGTGATGCTGAGCAATGTGTTCGACTACTACCCGTTCAAGCCGCCGGCATCGACGGCAAACCCGGTGGGCACGGGGATCTTGCTCACCGTGGCGGCGGTCGTCCTTATGCTGGTGATCCACTATGTGTTTTTCTGGAACTTCATCGGCAAATTCGGCATCGCCTATTTCAGCCCCGACTCCATCGTGGCTTCCGGCGGAACAGGAGGCGAGCCTTGGAATGCCCGGGAAAACGCATCGACGGCGATCATCTATTTTTTCACCGCTTTCCTCTGGGTCTCCCTGTTCTGGAATCTGGGCTTCGGCCGCTGGCCGTGGCAAAAGGTGGACCGCGGTACTCTCGCCTTTTCGCGGCTGTTCACCATTCTGTTCTTTGTCGCCATCATCTACATCATCCTCTTTCACCCCCATATCTGCTACCTTTTCTACCCGGCTCAGGACAAGGCCGGGGTGGCTCCCTGGTGGGAAGAGCTCACTCAGACAGGCAGCGCCTTTTTCGGCTTGGGCCTGGCTTTGTGCAGCCTGTTTTGGATTGTCGCTTCGGAGCTGCTGTGGGACGGCTGGCCGTGGAAGGCAATGGACCGCAACGATGAAGGCAACTTCGTCAAGGGAATCGTCGTTTTTTTCGTCACCCTAGCCTTGGGCGCCATTCTCCTGTGGGTCTTCCTCAAGATCTTTGTCCTTATCTGGAACGAGCCCTTCATGGGCGGCCAGTACACGGACGGTCCTGACTGGCGGTTGATCCACGCGGGGGAAATCGCCGGGTTCTTCATCTTGGCGGCCTTTATCCTGGAAACCTACTTCAACAACTTTCCCAATTTGTCGAACCTCTGGGCACGGGCCGTGGTGCGAACGGCCATCGCCGTGGTCATCGGGCTGCTCTGGTACTGGTTCTACTACTCGCCCCTGGCGACCTTCTTCCTGGCCAAGGTAGAGGGATTCGCCCAGCCAGGCGACACGCCCCTGGTCTTCATCATGTTGTTTTTGTGCGTGATACTAATTCAGCGCAACTTCTTCGACCGCTGGCCGTTGAAAAGACGGGCGTGAGGTTTTTCATGAAAACGGATCGACGTGAATTTTTGAGGCACGGACTGCTGCGACAGGCAGCCGCCTTCGTGTCCGGCGTCCAGGAGGGGATGGCAGCGGCCGACCGCAGGGATGAATTCGAGCGTTTTTTCGAATCCGACGAATCCTGTTACGCCCTGGCCCTGGCCTATCCGGACGACATTCTCATCGAGACGGCGAAGCGCTACGGCATCGAAACGGAAGGACGGGCCAAGAAAGATGTCGCCAAGGCCCTCTTCCTGAGCCAGAGGGCCAATGAATATAGATTTTGACAGCTTCTTTCGCAACCGCATCGAAGCGATGTTGATAAAAGCTTCCTGGGTCGGCGCCCTTCAGTCGATGCTGGGGCTCAAGGCGACCAGCCAGGTCTGGAACGGCAGGGCGGAATGGTATCTCTGGCTCGATCACGCGCCGGGGGTTTACGCCCTGTCGTTTATCGTCGGCCATGACCTTCACCTGGCCGGCCGCCGCCTCCACGAAGGATTCTTCACCGTCAAGTGCTATCCGTATCGGTCGCATGACGATTTTACGGGCTATGCGCCTGAAGAGCGCCGACTGATTGAAAGCGACTGGTTCGATACCACCAACACGCCGCGCTTCGAAGCCCAACAACAGATTCCGGATTCACTTTTTTGGATTGGCGGTTTCTCGATGGTCATCGACCCGCAAGACGACCTGGCGTTGATGACGTTTGAAAGCCTGGATGCGCTCAAGCTGCATCAGCGCCGGGAAACATCCGGCGGCGAGGCCGACACGCCTGCCCCTTTCCTGGTTCGCAATGTCGCTGGTTGGAAGACCGGGGCCTTGCTTTTCGACTGCCTGGTAGGTCTGCACGCCAATACCTGCAAGCAGCCGCCGATCTTTGCTGGTGCAACTTGCAGCCCAGGCTTCGAATCGATCCTGTCACCCGAGAACGTCGTCGACTGCCGGCCAAGCCAGGATTGCCGCCACATGGCTCTCAGCATCGGTTTCGATCCGTCCGCCGATGCGGTCGGTACCATCGATGCCATCTGGCGCATGCGTCTGGATCCAGAAGAGACGATTTTAGCCGCCACCCCGCTGCCGGATACGGCTTCCGCTCTGGCCGGCCGCCTTTTCCCCAAAGACTTGGCCATCAACCCACTCTGGTGGGACATCGCCCATTCGAACTTCAGATCGGAACTCAACACGGCTTGCGGATGCGCCGACGGCCATTGCCAGCACCGGTGAATAGATGGAACATCGGCCGCGCATATACGGCCAAAACGCCCCATAAAATGAGTTAATACTCAGCGTTCAAACCCTCTCGGGAAAAAGTGATTTTTCAGGGTTCCCTTTCATGGCGCCATCCATTGATAGATTCCCAAATCCCGGAATTCGAAAAAAGAGCCATTACGGTTTAAGAGGCACCCGGGAGCCACGAAAATCTGTTCCCGGGCAAGCAAAAGACGAAGAATGGAAAGAATCGGCATACCGATATTCGAATCCCGCATTTCGCCGGTCCTGGATTCCTGTAATCTCATGCTCATGATTGATATCGACCAAGGCCGTGAGATCCGGCGACGGGAAATTTCGCTTGAAAAAATCGATGCCATCGAACGTGTCGAGGTGTTCGTCCGCTGGGGCATTCGTAAAATCATCTGTGCGGGCGTCAGCGAATTGATGTGCCGCTATGTTGCATCAAAGGATATCATGCTGATCAGCGGCATTGCCGGGGAGTCGGAAAAAATTCTGGACGCTTATCTCTGCAACCGACTCGATGATGCCTGTTTTGTTATGCCGGGCAGGCAATCGTTGACAAAACACCATTCACCGCCTTAAGACCATTACGACACGCCGGAAATCCGGCCCGGCAGCGTGTGCCGACAACGCCTCCGCGGCGGCCAAGCGTTTCCCCCTCCCCCACGGCGCAATGTCTGTCTTGCGGATGACTGTCGGCATGGCCATCCACTTTCCACAGCCAGAGGAGGGAAAAGCATGCAACTGCCGCAGTTTGAAGTCGGTCAGACCACCATCGGCCAACTTGTGGACCTGGTAGCGGATCAATTCGGCGACCATCGGGCGCTGGTGTACCACAAGCTGGGCATCGACCTGAACTACCGGCAATTCCGGGATCGATGCAACGAGGTGGCCAAGGGATTCATGGCGCTGGGGGTGCAAAAAGGGGAAAAAGTCGCCATCTGGGCCAACAACGTGCCCCAGTGGGTGCTGACCCAGTTCGGCACCGGCAAGATGGGGGCCGTGATGGTCACGGTCAACACCAACTACCGCAGCTTCGAGCTGGAATACCTGATGAAACAGTCCGATGCCACCACCTTGCTGCTCATCGGCGGGGTGCGCTCGCGGGACGAATACCTCAGGGTTCTCGACGACGTCTGCCCGGAGCTAAAGGACAGCGAACCCGGCAGGCTCGTCTGCCAGAAGCTGCCCATGCTCAAGAACGTCGTCTTCCTCGGGGACGGCAAGCTGCCGGGGATGTTCACCTGGGACGAGATGCTGGCCCTGGGCCGACAGATCGACGACGACGCGCTGAAGGCCCGCCAGGATTCCCTGGACCCCGACGACGTGATCAACATGCAGTACACCTCGGGCACCACCGGTTTTCCCAAGGGCGTCCAGTTGAGCCACACCAACCTCATCGGCAACGCCAAGAGCATGGCCGAGTGCATGCGCCTGTCATCCAAGGACACCCTCTGCATTCCGGTGCCTTTTTTCCACTGCTTCGGCTGCGTCATCGGCACCCTGTGCTCGGTGGTCTCGGCCGCCGCCATGGCCCCGGTGGTGGCCTTCAACCCCGTCGATGTGCTGGAGACCATCCAGGCCTCCCGCTGCACCGCCGTCCACGGCGTGCCCACCATGTTCATCGCCGAACTGGAGGAAATGAAAAACAAGCCCTACGACACCGCCAGCCTGCGCACCGGGGTCATGGCCGGCTCGCCGTGTCCCATCGAGGTGATGAAGCAGGTGGTCTCCACCATGGGCGCAAGCGAGATGACCATCGTCTACGGGCAGACGGAATCCTCGCCCGGCATCACCCAGACCCGACCGGACGACTCGCTGGAACTGCGGGTGACCACCGTGGGGCGGGCCCTGCCCAACGTGGAGGTCAAGATCGTGGACCCGGCCAGCGGCGAGGAAGTCCCCCGCGGCCAGCAGGGCGAGCTGTGCACCCGGGGCTACCACGTGATGAAGGGCTACTACAAGAACCCGGAGGCCACCGCCCAGGTCATCGACGCCGACGGCTGGCTGCACACCGGGGACCTGGCTACCATGGACGAAAACGGCTACTGCAAGATCACCGGGCGGATCAAGGACATGATCATCCGGGGCGGGGAAAACATCTACCCGCGGGAAATCGAGGAGTTCCTCTACACCCACCCCGACATCAGGGACGTCCAGGTGGTGGGGGTGCCCAGCCGCAAGTACGGCGAGGAAGTGGTGGCCTTCGTCCAGTTGAAAAACGGTGCCAAGCTCACCTCGGAGGACCTGCGGGCCTTCTGCACCGACCGGATCGCCTTTCACAAGATCCCGGCCTACTTCGTCTTCGTGAACGAGTACCCCACCACCGCCAGCGGCAAGATCCAGAAGTACAAACTCCGGCAGGAGGCCGTGAAACGCTTGAACCGGCAGGAGGATGCAAAAATCGCCACCGCCTAGAAATAACGGGCCGGCAAGACCGCAATGGCCAACCCGAGGAAGGCGAAGGAGCTCTGGACAAATCGATGACGGCGGCTGCGCGGATTCCAGGCGCCTGGCGGCGCGTTCCAGGTTCCAGGTTCCGGATTCGTGAGCGTCCGGCTTTCTTCAGCAGTTCGCCACCCCGGGCTTGATCCGGCGGATCGGGTCCGGGGACGGGCAGAGGAGTTCGGGTAAGCGGCACTCAGCGACAACCAGTTTGAATTGGCATAAAATCCCGCCGAGCACCTGCCGGCATTCTGGAGGTGCGAACATGAGCGATTCGAAATGGGCCGCCACCGTCCAGCGGCTACTGGAACCGGCCGATGTGCGCCTCGACGGCGACCGGCCCTGGGACCTGAAGGTGCACCACCCGGGCCTGTTCCGCCGGGTGCTGGCCCAGGGGTCCCTGGGGCTGGGCGAAGCCTACATGGACGGCTGGTGGGACTGCGACCGGCTCGACCAGTTCTTCGAACGGATCCTGCGCTGCCGGCTCGACCGCCAGGTGGTATCCAACCGCGACAAGTTTCGGCTGGTCTGGGCGCGCCTGACCAACCCGGGACGGCGCGCCCTGGCCTTTCACATCGGCCGTCACCACTACGACCTGGGCAACCGGCTCTACGGCGCGATGCTCGACCGGCGCATGATCTACAGCGGCGGCTACTGGCGCAATGCCCGCAACCTGGATGAGGCCCAGGAGGCCAAGCTCGACCTGATCTGCCGCAAGCTCGATCCGAAGCCGGGCATGAAAGTGTTGGACATCGGCTGCGGCTGGGGCGGCACGGCGCGCTTTCTCGCCCGTCGCTACGGGGTGTCGGTGGTGGGCATCACCGTCTCGACCGAGCAGGCCGCCGAGGCCCGCCGGCGCTGCCAAGGGCTGCCGGTGGAAATCCGCCTGCAGGACTACCGGGACCTGCAGGGCACCTTCGACCGGGTCGTGTCCATCGGCATGATCGAGCACGTGGGAGTCAAGAATTATCCCACCTTTTTCGAAACCGTGCGCCAGCACCTGGTGGACGACGGGCTGTTCGTCCTGCAGACCATCGGCAGCAACCGCTCCGGCGTCAACACCGACGCCTGGATCGAGCGTTACATCTTTCCCAACTCCATGCTCCCCTCGGCCCGCCAGCTCTGCCAGGCCAGCGAGTCGCGCTTCGTCATGGAAGACTGGCACAGCTTCGGCCCGGACTACGACCGCACCCTGATGGCCTGGCACGACAACTTCGAGCGCCGCTGGCCCGAGCTGAAGGACCTCTACGACCAGCGCTTCTACCGCATGTGGCGCTACTACCTGCTGGCGTGCGCCGGGTGCTTCCGCGCCCGCCAGATCCAGCTCTGGCAGGTCGTCTATTCTCCATCGGGCATCGTGGGCGGCTACCAGGCACCGCGCTGAAGAAACTTACTTTTCGCGCTTCCGGCCAGGTGGATGGAAGGCCCAAGCGTCTTTGGCGGCAATCAAGCGGGAAGGGATACCGCGGCGTTTCCTACCGCCCCCGCCCGTGCTGGAAGGAGACCATCCGGGCGGCCGGGCCGACCAGCGGCGTTCCGGCCCGGGGCAGGCAGCGGCCCACCTCCACGGCGTCCGGCAACAGAGGGGCAATGGCGGCGAAAGTCTCCGGCGGGCAGGCGAAAAGCAGTTCGTAGTCTTCTCCGCCGCTGCAGGCAAGCTCCAGGGGATCGAGCCCGTTATGGCGGCAGAACTCCACCAGGGCCGGGGCCAGGCTTTCCGCCGACAACTCGAGATGAATGGACAGCGCCGAAGCCTCGGCGATGTGGCACGCATCGCCGGCCAGGCCGTCGCTGATGTCCATGGCACACCGGATGCCGGCCTCGGCCAGGACCGCGGCCGCATCGAAGCGCGCCCGGGGGCGCTTGAAGGCTGCCGTCAGCCCGGGGAAGCGCCCGTCGCCGGCTTTCAGGCAATGCAGCCCGGCCCGGGCCAGGCCCAGCGGCCCGGTGGCGTAGAGGTGATCGCCCACCCGTGCCGCCCGGCGGGTGGGGGTGATCTGGGTCCTCCCCTCCCCCACGGCGAACAGGTCCAGGGCCAGCTCCCGCCCCCGGGACACGTTGCCGCCGCCAAGCGCCGTATCGTAGACTTCGAGGGCCTCGCCGATGCCCTGGTAAATGGCCACGGCGTCATTTTCGGCCATGTCCGGCGGCAGGGTCAGGTTGACGAACAGGGCGCCGGGGCGGGCATAAGCGGCCGCCAGGTCGCTCAGGGTAACCACCACGGCCTTGAAGCCGATTTCCGGCAGCGTCTGCCAGTCGCGGCGAAAATGCACCCCCTCCCGGTGGCAGTCGGTGGTGACCACCGGCCGGGACAACGGGCGCAGCAGGCAGGTGTCGTCTCCTGGACCGTCAACGAGGATCTCGTGGGTTTTCCCCCTGGACCCGGCAGCCACGATGCGCCGGATCAGGCCGAATTCGTCGTCCCAGGGCGATGCCAACGCCGGCCGCGGCGCCACGTTGCAAGCCTCTCCCAGCCGCCGGGCGGCGCCCAGGCGGTCGCCGGCCCGGCTGATGGTGCTGATCACCGCCACCCCCGCCGCCCCGTGGTCAAGGCAGCGCTGTACTCTCTCGGGGCCTATGCCGCCGATGGCCACCACCGGCAGCGGGACCCGCGCCGCCATCTCCCGCAGTCCTTCCAGGCCGACGACGGCCTTGGCGTCCGTCTTGGTGCCGGTGGCGAACACCGGTCCGGCGCCGATGTAGTCACAGGGGGCAAGATCGGTGCGGGCCAGCTCGTCGAGAGTCGATACCGACACGCCCACGATGGCCTGATCGCCCAACACCTCCCGGGCCACGGCCGGGCGCTCGTCGTCCTGGCCCAAGTGGACCCCGTCGGCGCCCAGGGCCTTGGCCAACAGGAGGTGGTCGTTGACCACGAAGGGCACGCAGTTGGCCCGGCAAAGCGAGAGGATGGCGCGGGCCAGCGAAAAATCGGCCGCGGCGAAGTCCTTTTGGCGGAATTGGATGAGGGTGGCGCCGCCGGCGATGGCGCAGCGTGCCTGGTCGAGCGGGTCGGGCGCCGCATCGTCGGTAATAAAGTAGAACTTGAGGGCTTGCCGCAAGGGTTCAGGGTGCATCCGGGGCCTCGAAGCGCTCTGTCAAGCGCTGGAACCGGACGGCTTGGTCCGGACCGTAGGCGGCCGGCAAGGCGGCGACTTGCGCCGCTGACCGGCCTTGTTCGGCGGTTCGGCCGTCCTTGGAAAAAAAGAGGAAACACCGATCCGGGTTGAGCTGGGCCAGGCGATCGGCCACGGCCAGGGCTTTTTGAGCGGCCTGCCGGCCGTGGCGCCACAGCAGCGCCGGGGTGAGCCAAGCGGGAGGATAGAAACGCGCCAGGACCGCCGCGGGATCGACCATCACCGGCAACCTACGCTCCCCGGGCCTTGTTGGCCTTCTTGGCGAGCAGGACCCCCTCGATGAACGGATCCAGGCCGCCGTCGAGCACCTCCTGCACGTTGCCCACGTCGAGATGGATGCGGTGGTCCTTGACCATCTGGTAAGGTTGCATCACGTAGGAGCGGATCTGGCTGCCCCAGGTGATCTCTTCCTTGACGTCGTGGATCTGCTGGCGCTTTTCATCCTGGGCCTCCTGCTCGCGCTGGTAGAGCCGGGCGCGCAGCACCTTCATGGCCATCTCCCGGTTGCGGTGCTGGCTGCGCTCTTGCTGGCACTGGACCACGATGCCGGTGGGCAGGTGGGTGATGCGCACCGCGCTGGAGGTCTTGTTGACGTGCTGGCCGCCGGCGCCGCTGGCCCGGTAAACGTCGATGCGCAGATCCTTTTCGTCGATGTCGATCTCGATTTCATGGTCCAGGTCCGGGTAGACAAACACCGCCGCAAAGGAAGTCATGCGTTTGCCGCTGGCGTTGAACGGGGAGATGCGCACCAGGCGGTGGACCCCGCTTTCGCCCTTGAGGTACCCGTAGGCGTTCTCGCCCTTGACCGTCAGGGTGGCGCTCTTGATGCCGGCCTCCTCGCCGGGCTGGTAGTCGATGATCTCCGCCTCGTAGCCGTTGCGCTCGATCCAGCGCAGGTACATGCGCAGCAGGATCTCGGCCCAGTCCTGGGCCTCTGTGCCGCCGGCACCGGCATTGATGGACAGGATGGCGTCGTTGTGGTCGTCCGGGCCGTCGAGCATCATTTCCAGTGAAAGGTGCTCGATGCGCGATTCGATATCCGCCACCTGGCCTTGAATGTCCCTGAAGGTTTCCTCGTCCGCCTCTTCAACGGCCAAATCGAAGAGCAGCGAGGCGTCCTCAAGATCCTTGGCGATGGCCTGGATGCGCTCGACGGTCTCCACGAGGCGGCTGCGTTCTTTCAGGACGTTCTTGGACTGTTCCGGGTTGTCCCAGAACCCGTCCTTGGCGAGCATCTTTTCGATCTCCGCCAACCGCTGGATCTTGGCCGGCAGGTCAAAGATACACCTTGAGCTGTGCCAGTTTGGCCTCCAGTTCCTTGATCGCCTGCTTGAGTTCCGCGTTCATGGCTCGTTCTCCTTTGGGCGCTGCAGAAAGCGCATGCTTAAAAAAAATATCACGAAAGCGGGCAGCGGCTTTCGTGGTTTCCCGTCCGGTTTGGATTCCTGATCAAGCAGATCCCTCTGCCTGCCGTCCTTATTACAACATTGCCACCCCGCCTGGCAATATCCGTCTCCCGGCCCACGTTTCCCGCCGCAAGCTCAAAAAGCCGGCGCCCTCGGTTTTCCCGGATTTCTCACCACCTTTTCCGGGGACGCCAGCCGGCCGCGATCATCACCGCCACGGCGATCAAGCAGCCCCGAGCCCAGAGGTCGCCGAAGCGGGTGTAGATGGATTGCTCGCTCAGCAGCGGCACCGGTTGGCCCAGGGCCGCATCGGTGAACAGGCCGGTGCGCGCCAAGACTTTTCCGTCGGGCCCGATAAAACCGCTGATCCCGGTATTGGCGGCCCTCACCAGGGTGCGCCGGTTTTCCACCGCCCGGAACACGGCCATGGAAAAATGCTGCCGCGGGGCCGCGGTGCGGCCAAACCAGGCGTCGTTGGTGATGTTGACCAGCAGCCCGGCCCCGTTGGCCGTCATTTGCCGCGCCAGGGAGGGAAAGATGACCTCGTAGCAGATCTGCACCCCGACCCCGCGGTCGCCCCACCGGAGAACGGTCCCCTGCCGGCCAGGCTTGAAGTCGCCCACCTGGGGAACCATCTTGCCCACGAACGGCAGGAGGCGCCGCAGCGGCACGTATTCGCCGAAGGGCACCAGGTGCACCTTGTCGTAGCGCCCGACGACATCCCCGTCGGCGGACAGGAGGTAGGCGCTGTTGAAATAGTCGATCTTTCCGCCGCGTTCCCGGTAGAAAGGGCTGCCCACGAGAAACGGGACATTGGCGCCGCGCACGAAGCGGACCACCTGCTCGGCCAGCGCCGAGGACTCGTGCAGGTAGAACGGGGTGGCCGTCTCGGGCCAGACGACCAGGTCGGGGAAACCCCCAAGCGCCTTCAGGGACAGGCGCAGGTACTTGTCGACGGTGGCAGCCTGAAACGCCGGGTCCCATTTGCGAGCCTGGTCGATGTTGCCCTGGATCACGGCCACGGTGGGTTTCGGGGCGACGGCGACGAGGTCATCGACTTGGGCCAGACGCCATCGGCCGTAGCCGGCGGCCCCGCCGAGGCAGAGCAGCCCGAGGAGCACGGCGCTCGTGCAAGCGCGCAAGGTTACCGGGGCATCCTGCCAGCGGCACCTGAAAATTCGCCAAAGGAGCAGAAAGAGGGCGGCGTTGATGGTGACAATGACAAACGAGATGCCGTAGACCCCGGTGACGTCGGCCGCCTGGATCAGCGTGAGCCGGTGATGCTGGCTGTAGCCGAGCAGCTCCCAGGGAAAGCCCGTCAGCAGATGGGCGCGCAGATACTCCAGCGCGGTCCAGACGGCCCCGGCGGCCGGCGCCAGGGTCCACGAGGGGATGTGCAGCCGGCTCATTAGCGCCGCGAAAGCGGCGGGATAGACGGACAGGTAGGCCGCCAGCAGCCCCAGCACCGGCACGGAGAGCCACAGGGGAAGCCGGCCGTAGGTGCCCATGGTGTAGACGACCCAGGAAAGGAGGGTGCCGTAGTGCACCAGCCCGGCGATAAACCCGAGACGAAAGGCCCCGGACGGGCGCTGGCCGGCAACGGCGGCCAGCAGCGGCACCAGGGCCACGAAGGCCAGACCGGAAAGCGACACGTCCGGAAAGGCGGCGGTAAGCAGCAGGCCGCTGCCGGCGGCCGCGGTGTACGACCAGCCGGCAGCGGTCCAGCGGGATTGCAGCGGCAAGGAACCCTCCCAACGACAAAAAGGATGGAATCAGCCGAAGATGCGCTGCCCTTTGAGGGCCGCGACCACCTTGCCCACGGCGGTGTTTTTCATCCAAAACTGGCAGCCCACCGTGTCGCTGAATTTCTTCACGCGCCAGTCCATGCTGCCCATGCGGACCGGGCTGCCGGGAATCAGGACGCCGGGCCGCCCTTGGGCCATGACAAGCTCCATCATCCGGCGATCAACCCTCCGGAGGCCCTGTCTCCCCCAGGACAGCCGCCAGCTGCGAACGGCAGGCGGCGGCGAAATCCTCGGGATAGTGACCGCTGATCCAGCGCAGCTGGGCCTCGGTAAAGGCCCCCGGTGATTCGGGCAGCTTCGGCAAAAAGGCGTAGAGCAGGTGCTGGTCGGTATCGCTGTCCGAAAAGCGCTTGGCGTACTCGATGCAGGTGATCATTCGCGCCCCCAGGGCGCCGAGCACCTTCACCGCCACCAGGATGGCCCGATCCAGGCTGCGCCGCAGGTCGGCATCGGCCTCCAGGATGTTGCCCGCCGGGCGCAGCGCGAGCAGTTGGAGTTCCCACTGGCTCGTCTGAGCCTTGGGCACGAAGAGCATCACGTGTTCGTCGCTGTAGACCACCAACCGGTGCTCCCCGTCGCTGCGCCCGTCCATGCGCCGGTTGGTGTCGATGGCCTCGATGTAGCACTCGAAAAAACCACGGCCGGTCTCGCGGCGATACTCGCGGAGAAACCGGCGGACCAGGTCGCCGCAGGCATACGGCCTGAAGGCCTGAGCCCTGGAATGCGGCGCCGTGTCCACGGCCCCGGGAACGAGGGCGTACTGCTGGTGGACCTGCTGGTGGGAGCCGTGGAGGCGATAACCGCTGGGGCTGAAATCATAGCCGAAGTTCCACCCCCAGAGGGTGACGTCGAAAGGCAGGGGCCGCTGGGAAACGGCAGCGAGCACGCGGCGGCGCAGGGATTCCAGCTCGCTCACGGCCAGGGGCCGCCGCCGGGCGTCCACCGGGATACCGGCTTGCTCTGCCAGGCGGACGAAGGTGCGTTGGTAGTAGAGGTGGCGCAAGCCGGTGATGTCGGCCGCGGTGATGTCGGCGATGCGGTAGCGGACGCACTCCTCGGCCATGTTGGCGGCATAGTGGCCCCAGGGAATGTAGCTGTTGCGCCGCAGGTATTCGTAGATGCGGGTGCGCCCGTCCGGGCCGTGCCAGTCGGCGGTGATCTCGTTGGCCCCTTGCACCCCGGGCCGCAGCACCATCACCTCTTTGTAAATGTCCGGGAGCGCCGGGTTGTTGGCCAGGGTCTCGAAAAGTTCCCGGTCCTCGACGGCCGGCCGCAGCCCGCCGTTGGCATCCGTTTCATACGCCAGCCCCACCGGCACGCCGTCGACTTCCACGAAGCGGCAGCACCCGCGGGCCAGTCGGACAAGGTCCCGCGGATCGCTGGAGGTGGCCGCCAGGGCGAGGCGCAGGGGCATGGGCAGGGTTTCGAACACCCTCGCCTGCAACTTTTCCACCGCCCCGGGGGCATCGGTCCATTGGGCCACGGTACGGCTCAAGGAGACCTCCGGCGCCGGCGGCAGCCGGATCGCCTCCGGGGAGCGGGCCCGCTGGTCCGCCCAGCGCTTGACGATGAAGGTCGCCCCGCGAAAGGGAAGCGGGTTGGCGACTTCGTAGATCCAGTCGGCGGCCGGTTCGTCCACGTCGCCGTCCGGCAAATTGGGGCGATTGTCCACGCTCGCGCCTTCCGGGGAAAGGCCCAGTTGGCGGGCCGGATCGTCCCGGCGCAGGTTGGCCACCCGGAACGCCGGGCGATGGATGCCGTATACGAAGCGCCCCTCGGGGGTCACGCAAGTGCCAAGCCTCTTGTTTGGGTCCTTCGCCATTTTCAGACCGGTTCCATGGTTTAGGGGGAATAAGGGTATTTTGCCGGCGGAGGATCGCGCCGGCAGGAAAACGGGTCACCGCCGAGTATTCTGCTTCGTATTCAGCCACCTGAAACTATCCGGGGGTGGCCAGGAAATTGAGTTTTAACGCCCCCATCCGAAGGTTTCAACCTGCTGAAGGGCAACAGAAGAAGGCACTTCCAGGCAGCCACCATTCCCCCGCCACCTCTTCCGGGGGGCGCCGGGCAGTCTTGTCCGGCGGACGCCGGCGCTGCAACCTCCGCCGAGTATTCTGCTCCGTATTCAGCCCTCTGAAACTATCCGGGGTGGCCAGGAGATTGAGTTTAGCCGCCGGCAAGAACTCGGCGCCAAGGGCCCGTAGGCCGCAACCGCGCCGCAACGTTGACCAAGC
>Ga0190359_1000239_pt1 | contig 37355 bp, 38 predicted proteins | sample 48721823_MG_FD_161269 | JGI IMG/M metagenome (GOLD analysis project Ga0190359, IMG submission 161269) | Hydrothermal vent microbial mat bacterial communities from Southern Trench, Guaymas Basin, Mexico - 4872-18-2-3_MG | ecosystem: Environmental > Aquatic > Marine > Hydrothermal vents >... | reverse complement strand
TGCTGTGACTCCAATCATGAAGTTACTTGTAGCTACTGCTGCCTTCATGGGCACACTACTTACAACATTCATGGCTGGCACCTTGATGCCTCCTCCGCCAATACCAAGCAGTCCAGAAACTATCCCCGCAATGTAACTAACGAGGAATGTGGGTAGTGAACGGCTTACACCATAATCTATGTTCTCATCTCGTGCCGAGTCATAATAACTTGAGCCAAGGTTGAGCTTATTTGCAAGCCAATCGTTTTCTTTTGGTATCCAGCTCCTTCCTGTGCTTCTAAGCTGATACCACATAATGACTGCAGCATAGAGGAGACTCAAAGCGAATACGGTTTCAAGGAGTGATTCACTGACTCCAACCATGATGCTTGCACCGGTGACCGCTCCAAGGGTAGTAGCCATCTCAAGAAACATGCCGAGTCGCATGTTTGTGATTTCATCGCGGACATAGACGCTTGCCGAGACGCTGCTTGTTGCTACGACTGCTACTATGCTGGCTCCGGCTGCGATGTGGATTGGTACGTCAAGTAGGAATACGAGAAGGGGTACCATTACTACGCCGCCTCCAAGCCCCAGTAGTGCTCCGAGGAATCCTGATGTGAGTGCGATAAATAGGGCGGCGAGAATAAACTGGGGTGTCATCCCCACTTGTTATAGTTGCCTACTTTTAATGCTTATGTAATAACCCCTAAAACAGCTTGTTTCGATGAAAGAAGCTTGAAACCGACTCTATACCAAAAATGAGTCAAAACGGAATCCAAAAACAACCAATATAAATCCAAAAGAAAGCCAATACAAAAAAGAGAATCAGCAGTGACCCAGCATATGCTCGGCTTCCCTGCTACGCTTAAACACGATATAATCCTTGTATCCAAGCGCCTCAGCCTTGGTCTGACGACCATTAGCAGTCCGCCGAATCATATCGTAGATACGTTGACCTACGCTGTTGAGGCTCTCGCTTCCATCTAGAATGGTGCCCGCGTTGATGTCCATGTTGTCCATCATCATCTCATATGTTTCAGGATTACCTGTGATCTTGATGACGGGTGCGATAGCGTGACCAGTGGTACTGCCTCTTCCACTTGTGAAGCAAACTATCTGTGCTCCTGCTGCTACCATGTGGGTTACGCTCGGTACGTCCCAGCCGGGGCCATCCATTAGGTAGAGTCCGGGTTTGGTTGGTTTATCAAGGCGTTCCCAGTCATTGAACAATACTCCTTGGATTGGCTTGGTGCCTCCCTTGCGTACCGCGCCTAGGCTCTTCTCCTCGATTGTGGTTAGTCCGCCGTCGATATTGCCTTTGCTCATCCAACGGCTGTCAACACCCATGGCTTTGAGGCGGGCCTCCTGTGTCTCAATGATCTCATAGATGGCGTCAGATACCTCCTTGTTTACCGCACGACGAGCCAAGACCTGCTGTGTGCCGCTCATCTCTTGTGTCTCACCGAACATGACGCTGCCGCCTTCCTCGATGAGCTTGTCTGCTGCGACTCCGACTGCTGGGTTGGCTGCTAAGCCACTCGTTGCGTCGCTTCCACCGCATTCTACGGCTAGGGTGAGTTTGTTGATGGGGAAGGTTTCGCGTTGTAGCTCTGCTAACTCTTGTTTCATTTTTTGGAGTATTCTTACGCCTTTCTCGTGTGTCTTGAGAGTGCCACCTTCTTTCTGGATGGTTATGTTGTAGACTGGTTTACCACTGGGCTCGATCAGATCCATCAATATCTCGCCTGTGAGGGTCTCACAGCCCAAGCCGACGATTAGTACACCGGCTACGTTGGGGTTCAACGCTGTCCCTGCGAGATTGTGAACCAGCATGCTGTCGTTTCCACAGCCATAGGTCTGTGTGACTGCTACTGCTCCTTCTACCTGTTCCGCGATCTTTTTCGCTGGCTCATAGCTACAGTCGATTGGCGCGATGACTAAGAGATGGTTTCTTATTCCTACTTGTCCATCTGGGCGCTCATATCCCATAAACTCGGTCATGATGTAATCCCCCTTACCTCTTCGCCCGCAGTATGAAGCCGTGCACTGTTGACGTTATGAGTGTGAACCCATTCCCCTACCTTGATTGGTTTGGATGCGACCCCGATAATCTCCCCGTACTTGATGATGGGCTCATCAGTGTCTAGGGGTTTTAACGCGATCTTGTGACCAAAAATAATCTTCTCAACTGGTTTGGTCTCCAATATTACCGCCCCATCTGGACTTAATACTTCCAGTTTCTCTCCAGCCTCAACGATGCTTGTGGTGGTTGCCACGTTGTCCTTTGCATCGATCTGGATGGCTTTTTTTGACATGTTACTGAATAGGAGTAGACGAGATTATTAAATGGCTTGAACCAGAATCATGAAGAAGAGGTTGTATGAATGGAGGAAGATAGGAATCTGATTAGATTCATACTTCAAGCATATCTAATCTCATGGAGCATCACGTTGCCTCTCGCCTTGTCCAGTAATGGTATTCTAGACATAGGTCTCCCTCAAAGTCTCACCATTCTAGCTAGCTTTGGACCAACAATATCCGCGGTTATTCTATGGGCTCAGGAAAAAGGCATACAAAATATACCAAGTTACCTCTGGGGATGTCTTAAGCCAAGAGTAAAACCTGTCTGGCTCTTTGTTGCATTACTTGGTCCCAGTGTAGTAGGAGCTTTATCGGTGTTCCTTGGGGCGTTCATCCGGGGTAGTCCTCCTGATTTCAGATGGGCCGCAGGGTTAAGCGCCTTCCCCGTTGTTTTTCTGTTTGTATTTTTCTTGGGTGGTCCTTTGGGTGAGGAGTATGGCTGGAGGGGGTATGCTTTACCACGGCTCCTCGACAAGTTTGGTTGGATTAAAGGGAATCTCATTCTTGGAGCAGTATGGGGGCTCTGGCATCTTCCCCTATTCTGGATCATTGATACCCCTCAGTCCGAGATTCCATTGATCGGTTTTACGCTTCAGATAATGGGCACGACTTTCATTTACTCATGGATCATGCAAGGAACAGGGGGAAGCATATTCACTGCTATGTTGTTTCACACGGCTGGTAACGCCTTTGCAGGGTTTATCCCCTTCCTGCCCCTAGGTCAGACTGGTGGAAACATCTACAGTTTCAGTGTTTTTATAGCATTGATCTGGCTGATGGCTGTTGCAGTTTCAGTTGGAAAATTAAAGTAGGTTGGCGGGGATATTGCTAGTTCCATCCGGGATAACTGTGACCGTACTTCCCTCGCCGTGATTGTTCTTCAACTCTTCAATTACCTCATCCCATTTCCGTATCCAAGTAACCTGCTCAGGATCATAACGCATCATGAAACTCTTCAACGGGTAATCACCGAAGATAATCATCCTTGCTCCATGAGCCAGCTTACTCACAACAGGGTTCCATAGACATGCTCCTACTTCTTTGCCATGTCTGTTGAATAGCCAGTGGTTGATGTCGCCATTGGGGTCATCATTGAACATCACGATGGTACCATCATCTTTTACACTGTTATAGAGAGGCCATCTGCTCAGATAAGGCTCGTTTTCACGCATGTATGCTCCAGCTACTGCTATGTCTGCTACTGGGTTGTCTATTGTGTGCCATTTCTTTGTGCCCTTTGCTGCTCTACGCTGTGTTTCGACAAAGTCACCAGCATAAAGTTCGATAGGGTCTCGTTGGAGGTTGAGGACTGTGTCGATCTTATAGTCTAGTCCAGCCATTCTTGCTGTTTCCTCCATGTCGAGTCGCATTCTGTTGGTGTCGTTGCTGAGGTAACCGGTTGTTTTGCATGGGGTTAAGCCGGGGCCGAATCCGCCTATGTCGCCGTGGTTGTATTTGATTGTCTTCATTCCGGCTACGCCGGGGCTGATCATCTTGCCTCCGCCGCTGTATCCTGTGAGTCTGTGGAATAGGACTGTGCCTATGCCGATTTTGAGGTCACATGCCATTACTTCGCTGTTGATGTAGACTGGTGTACCGTAGCTGGTCTCTCCCAGATGATCCAGTATATCATATGGGTTATGATTGTAGACTTGATACTCGGAGACAATGTCATCGCCCAGTTTCTTCACGAAGTCAATTCTTCCATAGGTTCCGTGGGTTCCCGGTGAGATGATAAACCTGATGTTGTCTTTGGGTACTCCTGCTTTGTGCAACGTCTCGAGTATGTGTGGTGCATACTGGTATGTTTTTGTGGGGCGTGTCATATCATCAAAGATGATGACCACTTCCTCTGCGTTCTCTGCTAGCTTTTCAAGGGGCTTCTGTCCATAGGGGTTGTGGATTGCTGCCTTGATTTGTTCAGGTGTCAGTGGTTTGGCGTCTTCTGATGGTATCTTGCATTTATGGACCTTCCACGTGTCTGGAAAAGTGAGGGTAAACGGTTTGTCCTCATACCAAGCGTTGTGGGGAATTTTGACCTCTCTCAATTCTATCAAAACAAACAATACACACACGGATATAACAGCTACCAAATCTAACTAGGGGAGGGGGGGGGTACCCCGGGAAAACCCGGAAGCAGCTTATTTCAACAAAAGAAGCCCCAGAACCAACCAGATCGCTTCTCAATAAATGTAAAAAAGTGATAGAGTAACGGTCAAAAAGCAACCAAAACAAGCTGATTAAGAGAAAAGATTTTTCGGATACTTGGCTTTCTCGCCTAGCCATTCCTCGATTCTGAGAAGCTGGTTATACTTGGCGGTTCGCTCTCCCCTACAGGTAGCACCTGACTTTATCTGGCCACAGCCCAATGCAACGCTGAGGTCAGCAACGAATGGGTCCTCAGTTTCACCGCTCCTGTGGCTCGCCATCACTTTGTAACCGTTATCCATAGCTAGCTTGGCTGCTTCAAATGCTTCAGTTAATGTGCCTATCTGGTTTACTTTCCAAAGTAACGCGTTACATGCTCCCATGTCTATGCCTCTCTGTAGACGTTTCTTGTTGGTTACGAATATGTCGTCCCCAACGATCTGGATTGGGAGCGCTTTTGTAGCCTCAGCGAAGCCCATATAATCTTCTTCCTCCAAAAGATCCTCAATACTCTTTATGGGGTATTTGTCTACCAGTTCTTTGTAAACGTCAATTAACTCTCCTGCGGTTACATCTTTTCCCTTAAAACTGTAGACACCGTTCTCCTTGTAGAAACTATTAGCCGCAACATCCATCGCTAAAACGGTCTCATCAGTGTAACCCATCTCTTCGGCTGCACCAAGTATCACTTCAAGTGCTTCTTCGGGGGTTTTCATAGGTGGGCTGAAGCCTCCCTCATCGCCTACGTTGGTAGCGTCTTTGCCGTATTTTTTCTTGAGGTCTGATTTGAGTTGCTGATATATCTCTGATCCCATACGTAGCGCCTCATGGAAGTTCTCTGCTCCTGTAGGTGCGATCATGAACTCCTGAAAGTCCAAAGAGTTACCTGCGTGCATTCCCCCGTTAATAACGTTAAAGAAAGGCACCGGGAGTAGGTTGCTATCCTTGTTTATGTACTCGTAGAGTCGCTGCTTCCCCGCTGCTGCGACTGCCTTTGCTACTGCAACACTTACTCCGAGTATCGCGTTTCCTCCGAGTCTGGACTTGTTCTCTGTGCCATCCAGCTTGATCATCTTATAATCGATATCTTTCTGCAGTGATACGTCCATACCTTTGAGAGCGGGTAGAATCTCCTTCTCCACACCCATCACTGCCTTCTGGACACTTTTACCGTGAAACCGTTTACCTCCATCTCTCAGCTCAACAGCTTCCCAGATGCCTGTGCTTGCGCCACTTGGAATAGCTGCGCGTCCAAAAAACCCAGTATCCGTAGTAACCTCCACCTCTATAGTGGGATTACCACGTGAGTCCAAAATCTCCCTCGCGTGTATATACTTTATAATATGGTTCATACACCAGAAAAGATTACACTATAGAAAAAGGGTTTCTACTCTATGGCTTTGGTGACGTCATCAACTGTGAAAGGCCAACCTGACAACTTGATTTCATCCTCAACCACAAGACATGGCACCGCCATAACTTCCAGACTCATGCCCCGCTTGATACCCTCCTCTGTATAGGTATCAACTTCCGTGTACTCGAAACCCGGATTATCCGCCTTGTATTTTTCCAGTAGTTCCCTTGCGTGAGGGCAGAAGGGACAGACTGGGCTATAGAATAGTTCTATGCGCTTCATTTTCGTGCTAACTGTTTGACATACTTCATCGCGTTTAAAGCTGCGCTTGCGCCCATGCCTGTCGCTGTTACTATCTGGAGTCCTTTGCAGCAGCAGTCACCCGCTGCGAAGATGCCGTTTACGTTGGTTTTCTGGTCTTTATCGCTGAGTATACAGCCTCCAGCGTCAGTTGATACACCTGCGTCGGTCAAAATTCCGCTAGTGGATACATGTTCAAGGATGATGAATACACCGTCTAGCTTGATCTCTTGTCCATCATCAAGCTTCACGTACTCTACAAAATCCTCTCCACCGATCTCAGTAATATTAACGCCTTCAACGAACTCGATCTTCGGGTCTTTTCTGAGGTACTCTATCTCTGGGTATTCCTCGCTGAATCCTTTCTTACCGGGAATCGCGTAAACCTTGTTTGATGTCTCACTAAGTACCTCAATATCATGTACTGCCTCATGCCCACCGCCAACAACGGCTACTGTCTTGTCCCTGAAGAATGGGCCATCACAGACACCACAATAGCTGACTCCACGTCCCTTGAACTCGCCCTCACCCTTAACGCTTAGACTCTTTCTGCTTACGCCGGTAGCGATAATCAAGCTCTTTGCTTGATAGAATCCACCACTCCTAGTGCTGAGCATCTTCAAGTCACCAAGGTCACTTATTCCAATGACTGTCTCCTGTTTTATCTCGGCTCCAAACTTTGTTGCCTGCTCCTCCATGAGCTTCATCAAGTCAGGGCCACTGATACCATCAGGGAAACCCGGATAATTCTCCACCCAATGGGCTTCAAGTGCTCTACCTCCGACCTTGTTGCCTTCTAGAACAAGGGTCTTGTTGTTGTGCCTTGAGGCGTAGAGTGCTGCCGTTAAACCTGCGGGCCCAGACCCTACGATGATGACGTCGTATGTTTCCTCAGACATTTATCTTTCTCTGAAATAGAGAAAAAGGTGAATAAAAAAGGGTGTGCTTACTCGTCGTTTTTCTTGGGCTGAAGTAACTCTGCCATATCGTCCAAACGCTTCTGCACAAGATAATTGATGCTGTCTTCAGGGTACTCCCCATCATCATTTGCTTCCCCTGCCGGTATACCGGTTAAGACCTCGATGCCCTCATCAATGGTTTCAACTGGGTAGATGTGGAACTTACCATCCTTGACAGCCTCCACTACATCCTCCCTGAGCATCAGATTCTTGACGTTACTAGCTGGAATCATGACACCCTGATCACCGGATAATCCTCTAACCCTACACAGGTCGAAGAATCCCTCGATCTTCTGATTGACTCCGCCAATCGCCTGAACCTCTCCCTTCTGATTCACAGAACCAGTAACAGCGAAATTCTGCTTTATGGGAACACCGCTTAAAGCACTAAGCATCGCGTATGTTTCTGTGCTGCTCGCGCTGTCTCCATCGACGCCACTGTAACTCTGTTCGAAGGTGAGTCTTGCTGTTAGGCTTAAGGGGTGCTTCTTGGCGTATCTCTGTGTCAAGAATCCTGTGAGTATGTGGACTCCCTTTGTGTGGGTTGGACCACCCATCTCGGCTTTCTTCTCGATATCAATGATACCTTCCTTGCCTAGACCAATGCTCGCCGTAATTCTACTGGGCTTACCAAACATGTAGTCTCCTAGTCCAAGTACGGCTAACCCGTTGACCTGTCCGACACGTTCGCCCTCCGTATCAACAAGGATGGTGCCTCTTTCAATCATCTCACCAAGCTTTTCCTCGATCAAGTTACTACGATAGACCTTAGCCTCGATTGCCTTCTGCACATGCTCCCTTGTTATGAACTCGCTGCCATTCTCTTCAGCATAATAATTGGCCTCACGGATGATGTCGCTTACCTCCGCAAACTGAGTGGAAAGCTTTTCCTGATCCGCAGCTAGCCTACTGCTATATTCTACAATGCTGGCGATTCCAGTGCTTTCAAGGTGTTTGAGTCCCTCCTTTTGGCTGAGAGTGCACATGAACTTGGCGTATTCTTGGACATTATCGACGGTACGGTCCATTGTGCTGTCGAACTCTGCCTTGATCTTGAAGACTTTCTTGAACTCGCTATCCGCCTGATAGAGCATATAGTAGTACCTTGTCTCCCCTACAAGTATGACCTTGGCTATGAATGGAATAGGCTCTGGACGTAGGCTCTTGGTACTTATGTACCCCATCCGTGCCATCAGCTCCTCGATCTCCAGCTTCTTATCCAATATTGTCCGCTTTAGTGTCTCGTAACTTCCCGGATTCCTCGCAAGCCCCTCTATGGGGATAACAAGGAATCCACCGTTTGCCTCATGAGCGCTCCCTCCACGGATCATAGTATAGTCGGTAACCAATGCACCGAAACGAGCTTCCTTTTCTGTCTTACCGAAGAGTTTGTCGTGTCCGGGGGTCATCTCCATGATGACTGGAGCGCCTTCAAGTTTACTGTTATCTACTATGAGGTTTACCTGATATCGCTCTGTGGGATCAGGTGCATTTCTCCCCATCATAGCCTCAAGTGGATTAGTAGACTCCTGCTGAGCTCCCAGAATTGCTCCAAGGTTCTCCAAGATATCCTTCTTCACCGCGTCAAGATACCCGATGCATTCCTCTATCTCACCATACTCTTCCTTCATGGTTTCCAGCAAAGGATCAAGAGCAAAGTTAGCTACCTCTTTATTGAACTTCTCAACAGCCGCCTCTGATTCCCTGTCAACATCTCTAAACTGTTTGAACGCGGTTCTAAGCTCATCTTGTAGCTCCTTACGTCTGTCTTGTATCTCTTCCTTAACATTCTGAGGCAGTAAGCTGAACTGTTGCTCATTGATAATCTTGCCATCAATAACTGGTACAATCAGCATACCAATCTGGCTACGCTGAAGCACAAAACCAGCGTCCTGAGCCTTCTTGTTAAGCTCCTTCATTAGCTCCTGTTTCTTGTCCTCGTACTGTTTGAGAGTCTCTTCACGACGATTAGCATAATCATCGCTCTCAAAAGCTGTTGTCAAAGCTTTTCTCATATCGTCAACGAGTTTCTCCATATCCTTGACGAACTCGTTACCTTTTCCAGCCGGTAGCTTCAAAGCGTTTGGCTTTGAACTGTCCTGAAAGTTGTAGACGTAACACCAATCTGATGGCACTGGCATTGTCTTGGCTTTCTGCTCAAGGAAAGTCATTATCGCTGTCTTTTTACCTGTCCCGGGCATTCCAGCGACATAGATATTGAATCCATCTTCTTGGATATCTAAGCCGAAATGTAGTGCTTGTACTGCACGGTCTTGTCCAATGATTTCGCTTAATGGCTCAAGTTCGTCCGTTGCCTCGCACTGAATAAACTTCTCTGGGCAGGTCTTTCTTACCTGCATATACTCAAGTTCTTTGATCATATTATCACTGGCTATAATTCTTGGTAAAAATCTTAGAGGGATGGTATATAAACGGTATTCAAACAAAACTAGGAGATTTTGGTTAATAACTCATTCCAGGTCATGCCCTTATCGATCTTAATCATATAATCGCCAAGCTTCGTAGCCACGTCAAACCACCATCCCTTATACTTGAACTTGGCAGCGAGAACAGCATAACGCCGGGGGTATATCTTGTGTATATCAAGGAACTCGAAGAGCTTTTGCACCTGATCCTTCTTGTAATACGCATACCGCTCCTGAGCTTTCACCTCTATACTCAGAATCGCGTCATCTTTAATTGCGAAAACATCTGGCAACGGCTCGCGACTAGGAGCACTAACAGGCACACGAAGCGCATCATATCCTTCATCCCTAAGCATATGCACAAGCTCACGCTCCGCGTCATAACCGCGCTTCTTCATTGCGCGTACCTGTTTTGCCGTAAGTTGACGTGTATACCTTTGTCTAGGTTTTTTCTTAGGAGAAGCTATGTCTCTAAGGCTCACTAGTATTCCTCCTCAGGAAGTTCCAGTTGACCCGACTCAAGAGGCTCTAATGCTAGCTTGGTTAGGTCTTTCAGCCAGTCGCTGAACTTGTTTGCGTTAGCGAATTTCTGGTACATACGTTTGTGTGGCACCTTGGTTACGAGCCGTAAATCCACCATCTTGTTGACGTAAAACTTGGCACTACTGCGGCTGATGTCACAGTTACGTGATAGATCGCCGCTTGTGAAGTCGCGTTCTAGTTTATTGTAGCCTACTATAATCTTTGCTGGGAGTGGTAAGGCTCTTTCTAATATCTCTATGAGTGATTCTTCGCGCGTTGACAAGGGTTGGGCTACCTCTTATGGATAGAAACTGTGTCCCTTGTTTATTAAGAAAAGGGTTGAAATGTGTGAACCTAATAGTCCCCGGTGGGGACTGGTACGACCTTCTTACCCATCTCCTTGATTCCTTCATCAGCAATCTTGCGTTTGAGGTTCCAAGCAGTAACGCTTGGTAGACCCCAGAGGTTGATGAAGCCCAGAGCATCGCCCTGATCATAGTGGGTGTTGATGTCGAAGCTTGCCAAGTTGTAGTCGTAGAGGCTGAATGGGCTCTCACGGCTCACTGGTTTCGCTGTTCCCTTGAAGAGCTTCATGGTCACTGTTCCTGTGACGTTCTTCTGGGTGTTGTTAATGTAGACATCAAGGTCTTCCTTGTATGGATCAACCCAGAGTCCTTGGTAGACCGCAGTCGCCCATTTAATATCCATCTCCATCTTCAGGAGCTTTTGGTGGCGAGTCAATACCATCTTCTCAAGGTCAGTGTGCGCATTGATTATGGTCTCCGCAGCAGGAACCTCATAGGTTTCACGGGTCTTCAAACCGACCACACGATCCTCCATATGCTCGATCCTTCCAATACCATGAGCTCCTGAAAGATCACGAACCTTCTTGATTAACTCATGAGGTTTGTACTCCACGTTGTCCAGACTAACAGGTACACCTTCCTTGAACCCGATCTTTATGAAAGTCGGCTCATCAGGGGCCAACTCGACTGGTGTAGTCCAGTCCCAGACCTCCTTCGGTACCTGCACATCAGGGTGCTCAAGGATTCCACCTTCAACGCTACGGCCCCACAGGTTCTCATCAATACTATAGGGGCTATCAGCGGTTACCGGGATAGGTACATCATGTTCTTTTGCCCACTCGATCTGTCCTGATCTATCAAATTTCCATTCCCTGACGGGTGCAATGACTTTGAGTTTTGGGTTCAGTGCCTTTATTGTGATATCGAACCTTACCTGATCGTTGCCTTTACCTGTACATCCATGTGCTACCGCCTGTGCGTCCTCCATCTCTGCGACTTCAACGAGTTTCTTTGAGATGAGGGGCCTGCTTAGACTGCTGCTTACGGGGTATGTTCCCATGTATAGTGCGTTTGCCTTTATCGCTGGGACTATGTACTCCTTGGCGAATTCTTCTCTTGCGTCGAAGCTATAGTGGTTTATTGCCCCCATAGCCCATGCTTTTTCTTCTATACCTTTGGTCTCTTTGTCTTGTCCTACGTTTAGGTTGCAGGTGATGACATCCATGTCGTACTCCTGTTGGAGCCATTTGACCATCATGGATGTGTCTAGTCCACCGCTGTACGCTAGAACTACTTTGTCTTTAGCCATTGCAATTATCCTCTATTTGTGATGAACACTGACAACCTGATGCAAGCATTTATACTTTATGACATAAATGTAACAAATACGGCAATGGATAACACAGATAGAACACAGAGTATAGCCCAGCAGGTCAGAGAAACAATACAGATGAGACCAAGCCTACTGGACGCACTAAATCTCAAAATAGTGAACTACAGCGCCCTAGCCCGCGTTCTCCAAGAAGAGATCGGTGAGGGCAGCCTAGAAGCAGTAAAAGCAGCGGTCATCAGGGTTGCAGACGAGATAAGCATAGACAGGTCTCTACGTGAGGAAGCTGTTCAATCAATACTCAAGGACAGCAAGGTTAGACTACAAGACAAGATCGGTGTAGTTATCTCACCCATCAAACTGGACATACCCCACATCGTGACTGCCCACCTTACTGACCAGTATATCTATGTGGTTGATCAGACCATCATGAAGAACCAGCTACCTGAAAAAGTACAGTTCCAGAAAAACCTAGTAGCGCTGATATTGTTAAGTGCACCATCAGTTGAGGATACTCCCGGGTTCGTTGCCTTTGTAACCAATCTTTTGGCCAGTCATAATGTCAACATTGTTGAGTTCATCAGCTGTAGCACAAACACTATCATTATACTGGACAGCAGTCAGGCTCTTCAAGCCTTCAGCCTGCTTCAAAACTACACCTAGTTTTTTAGTTAAATTTAATCAAATAATTGTTGAAAAAAGGCGTCTAAAACGTCTAAAACACATGAAAATATACTTTATTGTGCAAAAGTTTTTACACTAGGCGCCTCGATACAGTGTTGATAATGGCAGAAATTTGTCCCGTCTGTGGACTTCCAAAAGACCTCTGCGTATGCGAGGAAATGAGTAAGGAAGAGCAGCGGATCAGGATTCGCTTAGAGACACGTAAATGGGGAAAGAAATGGACCGTCATCGACGGCATCGACTCCAAAGGTGTGGATCTAGGCAACTTAGCAACACAGTTGAAAAACAAGTGCGCATGCGGCGGCACAGCGAAAAATGAACAGGTTCTCCTAATGGGTGACCACAGGGATACAGTACACGAGACTCTCGTCAAGCTAGGGTTCCCTGAAGAGAACATCGAGGTTCAGTAAGCGTGCCAAGACTTGACGATATATTAGATATACTCAAAAAGTCAAAGCATCAAAGACCGCGTCCAGTGTTTTGCCCAAACTGTCAGAGCCCCAAAATAAAACTCAAAGAAAGCTATGGCATACTACCCCAGATGTACCACTGTGAGAAATGTGGATACGAGGGCCCCCTTATTCTTGAGCTTGAACCAGAAGATTCTGAGGAACCTGAAGAACCATAGAATTTAACCACTGGAACATACTACACATAGTAGACACTTAGGGTGCAGCCATGTCTGAAGACCTCGAAAAAACCAACACCGCGTATCAAACAATAGAGGATATACCAGGCTTAGGCCCAGCCACAGTGAACAAATTAAAAGAAATCGGGTTTAAAACCATAGAATCACTTAGCACAGCCACAGTAGCTGAGCTAGTATCAGCTGGTATAGGTGAACAGGTAGCCGAGAAAGTCATCGAAGCTGCAAGAAAATCCAGAGCCATCACCTTTGTACGCGGCGATGAGCTTGTAGAGCTACGGCGAAACATCAGAAAACTCACCACAGGCTGCAGTAGCTTAGATACCCTTCTACAAGGAGGTATCGAGACCCAGAGCCTCACAGAGTTCTACGGAGAGTTTGGTAGCGGTAAAAGCCAGCTTTGTCATCAGCTTTGTGTAACGGTTCAGCTTGGAGAAGCACAAGGCGGACTAAACGGCAACGTACTATACATCGACACCGAGGCTACATTTAGACCAGAGCGTGTCCAACAGATGGCGCCAAGGTTCGGCATCAAACCAAAAGAGGTCCTAAAAGGCATTGTTTATGCTGAGGCCTATACAAGTAATCACCAAACCGTATTGCTTGAAAATGCCGACGAAGTAATAAAAGAAAATAACATCAAACTGATCATAATCGACAGCGTAATGAGCCATTTTAGAAGCGAATACATAGGACGAGAAATGCTCGCCAATAGGCAACAACAACTCAATAAACATCTGCACAAGCTGATGCGACTAAGCCGTGCATTCAATACTGCTGCGGTTATTACAAATCAAGTGATGGCAAGTCCGGATGCTTTCTTCAGCAAAGCAGTCTCTCCAGTGGGGGGACATATTCTTGGGCATATGAGTCATAACAGGATTTTTCTGAGAAAAGGACGTAATAATATGAGGATAGCTAAACTAACGGCTAGCCCGAGCCTACCCGAAGGCGAGATCCCGATGAGGATTACTGAACGAGGAATAGAGAGCGACGAGGATGAGTAAACCAGGAAGCAAACTAACCGTCACGGGAAAAACCCGTGAATCAGTTGTCACATACCTAGAGAATGTACATGACCGCAAATTCACAGACGCTGAGCGAGAAATAGAAAACCTCAAGGGTAAAAGATTCCCTGACGAGGAGTACCAAATGGGTTACATAAACGCAATGGAGGGGTTGCTTCTATCTGTGCGCTCAGGCGATGATCGAGACTTCTATAACAGACCCAATGGGAATGGGAAAAACAATAAGGACTATGTGAAAGAGTTCAAGGAGTTTAGAAAACTACCAATAAGAACTCAATTTGATCAAGGATTCTTCAGCGCGTGGACCGATATAATCCAGTACAGAATAAACACTGAGAAAGACTAGATCCATCCATTAATCCCCATGGTATTCAACAAGGTCCATGTCAGTATCCAAAGAAAGAGAAAAGCTCCCAATCCGATCTTAATCGTTCTATTTCTATCAACCTTAACTAGAATCGCCAAGGCCTCAGAATAAGCAATAAACAAGGTTGCTCCAATCATGAAGGCTAGTTGCCCCTGCATGCCGATAGATTGCGCGTAGAAGCATATCCCGCCGGTGATCAATCCCAGCGCAGCTTTTATCCAGTATACTTTTTCGGAAGCCTTCAATTGTTGTTTCTCCGTGGTACCTCTAAATGCATGTGCTTGTTTTAAAGGTTAGCTGATATATCCGAGACGCTTCTCAGGTATCACTAATTCCTCTTCTTCCTCAAAGATGTCGAGACGTTTCTTTATTGATGCATCAATTTTCTTAGCTCTGATATTCAACTGATTTGTATCGATCTCTACATCAATCAACTGAACAAGAACCTCTAGAACTGCCTTGCTCGCGAGATGTTGTGGCACATTCGCGTATGTAATATCTCCCATTAGACAGACGCCCGGGATATTCTTTGATTGAGCTACCCCTATCATGACTCCATTCAAGCCATTGACCGCACCTTCATCTTCAAGAACCTTTACACCTAGGCTGGTTAACTCGTCCCTATACTCCTCGTCTGTGAATACCCCGTAAACACTGGGTTCATCATAGAAGTCGTTAGGATACGCTGCCATAGTGAAGATCCTAGTTACGCCAAGTTCAACCGCTATGTCTGCGATCTGTTGGGCAAGTCTCAGTGACTCCTCTGGGATAGAAGGCTGTGCATCACCTACACAGATGACGAGGTTCTTTTCCTCTGAATAGTATAATTTGTGCTTTATTGGCGCAAGCTCAGCTACCCCATTGTTGTAGACAAGAACATTGTGAAAGTATCTAATCTCAGCGAACTTTGTTGCTTTTATCTGGCGTCTTAGATAGTCTGCGCTGATCTTTGCTAGGAACCCCATGCCTGGCCAAGCAGCGATCATGTTGGGTTTGTCTAGCTTTGGTTTTTCATAATATTCAATGTCCATGGGATTCCTGATATGGGAGATTAGTATTTGCATTAAACCTTTCGATTGTTGCTCATTTTTGTCTGGTTTTATTGATTCTTGTTAATGCTTTTTAACTGGTTTTCTCAAGTTTGTGCTCTACGACTAAATAATCTGATTGTCACAGATATGTGGGACATTCTTAACACATATGCCTCAATAACACTATATAGGGTACTGAAAAAACCCGCCTAGAATGACAATTCCATGCAACAGAATCATATTATAACAAACACAGCCCATTAGTGCCTGTAGTGGAAGACAATCACGATGCTTGCACGTTAGCCCTCGGTTGGTATTACAGCGTGCAAGTAAGTATTCGGGTATGCCTGAATCGCGCCCACACAGCGGCACAGAATATTTCTGTGTAATCGTGTGTGTCTCCGCTACAATATTGTCACCTAAACTAGGGGATACTGCGCATATGGTAAAGATACAAGAATGGACTGATGAAGAGGTAAAACTCCTACGCGATTTATACACATCAAATAAAACATTTGAAGAAATAGTAGAAAGATTTCCAAAACGAACAGAGAACGCTATAAGATTAAAGGCGTCAAGACTGGGTATCAAACGACCCATTTTAGGAAATGTGATCCACGTACAACCCCTGATGTACAAGTCAGGAAAGGGAGATGACCTCTCAGGTTATCTAATGAAGTGCAAGGAATGCGGCTCATGGATTCAGGTTGATGACGACTCAAGAAATAGATCAACTGTAATCAGCTGCAATAAATGCGGGAACCTCTATCAGGTTCTAACCGATCTATAATTGTGTGTGCCCTTCACTTCATGAGCTTTTTATAGTCTCTCATACAACTTCAGAGTAGGTGAAACTGCTTGAGCCTAGGCTTAACGACCAAGATGCAAGTAAGAGAAGCAATGTCCAGCCCAGTGATCTCTGTAACTGAAAACGAGGACATAGTTAATGTAGCAAAAAAGATGCGTGAACAACGCGTAGGCGCAGTCATTGTATTAAACGGGAACGGAAACCCAGTAGGCATTGTAACCGAGCGAGATATTGTTACACGCGTTGTTGCTGATGGTGTGGACTCCAACTCTATTACTGCGGGTAAGGTGATGACATCTCCTTTGAAGATGGTTGAGCCTGAGCTTGAGCTTATGGACGCCATGAGAATGATGGATAAAGAAAACATCAGAAGACTCGGCGTCATATACAAGGGTGAACTTGTTGGAATAGTCACTGATAGAAACATCATCAGACTGGTTCCAACAGTTCTTGATATCGTGCGTGAACAAAAAGAGATAATGCAGAACAGCCCAGCCACTAGTTCATCAACAATAGGCTACTGTGACAGCTGTGAGGTCTACTCGAATGATCTTCGTGAGGTTGATGGTAAGTTCCTCTGCGAGGAATGCCGTATCGATCTCTAGACTCATTAACTCATTCTACAATTATTATCTGTGAATCATAGTTTCTTACTTGATGGTATGCTTGGAAGCCTTGCCCGATGGTTACGTATTCTAGGCTATGATACCCTATACTATTCTGATCGAGACGATGATGATCTGCGGGCTGAAGCATTGAAAACCGATAGAATACTGGTCACACGAGACTCTGAGCTGGTTCAGAGGTCAATAAAAAACGGTACTCAAGCATTACTTATCCAATCAGATGAAACCATGAAGCAGCTCCAAGAGATAACTAATGCCTATGATCTTGAAGTAAAACCGAAGAATACTCGTTGCCCAAGATGTAACGGACTTTTAGAATCTGTAAAGAAGACTAGTGTAAAGGATGTTGTCCCTAAGGAATCGTATAACGCGTTTGATGAGTTTTGGCGTTGCATGAAGTGTGAGGCGGTTTATTGGCGGGGCAGTCACTGGGTTCAGATACTTGACTCCCTGGAACGCCTCAAGAGTTCCAACAATTTATAAAGAAATTTTCTAACAGATTGTAGAAAAGGAGGCAAGCCGCTTATTCACACTAACTGATGAACAGGGAGAATATCTAGTAAAGTTAGCTCGACAGGTGATTGAACACAAACTGCGCCTATCAGAGAAACCAGTACCTATAACCGACCCAGTTCTTATGGAAAAATGCGGTGTATTCGTCACCCTCAACGAGCACAAACGAGGCGCATATGGTTTACGAGGCTGCATCGGGCTACCATACCCAACAAAGCCGCTAATTGATGCCATAATGGAGGCAGCTGAAAGCTCAGCCTTCAATGACCCACGGTTTCCACCAGTCAAGGCTGACGAGATGGAGGGAATAACCATCGAGATCAGTGTATTGACTCCCCCCGAGAAACTGGCTGTTGATGATCCTGAGACACTACCTGATGAAATTGTGGTTGGAAGAGACGGATTAATAATAGGAAAAGGCTGGAGACGAGGGCTACTTCTACCACAGGTACCTGTAGAGTGGGGCTGGAATAGTAGAGAGTTCCTTTCACAATGCTGTGTCAAGGCTGGATTACCCCAACAAGAATGGAGAAAACAGGGCACAGAAATATACAGGTTCCAAGCGATATTGTTTAAGGAAGAGACTCCCCGAGGAAAAATAATCAGACACATAATAGACTAGGAGTAATACTCGATGACAGGATTCGATGGCAAACGCATCTATTTCGGTGTATGTGGTATGGGTTTAGGTCACATAACCCGTACATTGCCTATCGCTCAGAGTGTCATCGCTGAGGGAGGACAGGTTCTCCTCTCTACGTATCTTGAGAGTGTTGATTATGTTCACAAGTTTGGTTTGCCTGTGGTCTCGGCTCCAGACTTGAGTATGAATGTAGATATCACTGGAAGCATAGACATCAAGGCAGCAACTCTCTTGTCTGGTATGGGAAGCGCGCTTACTTTCCTCGATCAAGTTAGGTTTGAGATGCAGACTATACAAGCTTTTGAACCTGACTTGGTCTTCGCTGATACTAGACTCAGTTCCATCTACGCTGCGAGGCTTCTCAAGATACCCATTGTTTCTATATTGAATCAGTATCTCCCAAGGGTGCCCCGGGAACGTGATACTATCTTTTTCAGAGTTATTGATGGTATGATAATGACTACCTTGGGGCGGTCATGGGCTCTTAGCAGTATAATATTGATTCCTGATTTCCCAGAGCCATACACCATCAGTCTCGATAGCCTAAGAATACCACGCAGAATAGGGGCACGAGTTAAACTAGTAGGCTCAATAATACCCCAGACTCCAAACAAGAATAACCGAGTTAAAGAGATCAGGGAAGAACTTGGGGTAAGAGAGGATCAAAAATTGATCTATGCTGGTATCAGTGGTCCAAGGTCTGAGAAGATACCCCTCATCAAGCTACTGATACCCATACTGAGTAGGTTCCCCGACCGATACAAAGTCATAATGTCCATGGGGATTCCTAACGGTGGCTCAAGAAAAATACAGCGTGGAAACTTGACCCTGATTCCATGGATCGAGAACAGGTTTGATTATCTTGATGCATGCGACGCCGTGATCAGCCGCGGTGGACACGAGACACTGATGCAGAGTATTAGCTATGGGAAGCCTAGTGTGATTATTCCCATGCCTAAGCATCCTGAGCAGTATGGTAATGCTCGACGAGCAATGGAAATGAACGTAGCAAAATCGATACATCAACGAGAGGTCACACTAGAACATCTTGTCCAACGAGTTGACGAGGTTCTTGAATCAGCAAAGATAAGGGATGTTCTCAGAGAGATTAATGAGGTTCATCTTGGTGACGGTTTGAATAGGACGTTGGATACCCTGCGAGAATCTGTTGATTAATTTTAAATCCCTGAAGCCTGTGGTATTTTGTTATGGATTATCACTACGCGAAGGAACGAGACCCCAAAGTAGGAGAATACTTTGACAAAGAAACCATGGATGCATGGAGTAAATGGAATAGCATGGTCTTTGAGCCCGGAAAACTAGATAAAAAGACAAAGGAACTCATCGCAGTCGCATGCACCTACATGACAAGATGCCCATACTGCATCGAGGGACACGCAAAAGCAGCAATAGCCGCTGGAGCATCAAAAGAAGAACTAGCTGAGGTTATTCAGATCGCCATGGCGTTAAGCAGTGGTGCAGCAATAGCCCACAGAAACTTTGCATTGGATGTCTAGTCATCCACTTTTCTATTTATCCGCCCAGTACTGCCTTGTCTTCATATACTGAATCTTAGCTTTGAGCAAGTCCTTGTAGAACTCTTCATCACTGCGATGCATTCGGCTGAGCACCTGATAGCTTGTAACTGGGCCCACTCCATACACCATTAACGCTTCCACAGCCTTTCTACCGTAGCTCAATACCATATCCGCGGTCTTACGTCCATGAACAAGCTCATCATGGTCTTCACCGAATAACTCCTCTCCTTTTCTCCACCTCTTGAGTAGCATCTGGAAGTGTTCTGGGGCTTGTCTTCGGTGCACCATGGCTAGAAGCCCTGAGCTACAGTTTCCACATTTAGGGTGGTCTTCTAGCTCCCTTATTCTGATATTTATGTGCCATTCTCCGCAGTTGACGCATGCTAGGTTTACTTTGCGTGACTCAATGTTCTGCTTCATGTACTGAATCTGATCGGTGATCGTGGCGTCTGTTGCCATCAACTCCTCAATATCAGCATACTTCTCCAAGATATGACGCGCCAATGCACTAGGTTCAAAGACTTTCTTGGTGATTAACTCGATTCGTCCATCTTTGATGCCAGTGATTACGTCTTGTACTGCTGGTAGGTCTAATTTCTCGTGGTAGGCTTCTCGTATTGTTTCATGGTAGATGGGGGTGTCTTTGAACCGGTAGTAGAGGTTCTCGATTCTCTCGGAGCCAATTGATTTACCTCGGGGGATGACTCCGAAGCGCTCAGCGATGAACTTCATTTTGTATCCGAAGGGGAACCTCGCGTGCATGTACTCGCTGAGTAGTCTATCTGCTTCCTCTCCGGTTAGTGAGTTAATCAGTTTAGTGATGTCCTCTATCTCGTACTCATTAAGCTTGTTAGGCGCCTCGATAAGCAGTCTATATGGATCGTTCCACCAGTTGTAGATCAACTCTTTTTCACTGAGGGCTGCGTCCAAAATAGCTCCAAGAGTTCTGTTGAAGTTCTCGCCTCGTGTACTGTGAATGACGATGTACTGGTCCCATATCTCTAGGATTAAGTTGTCTTTGCTTGGAAGTGGTAGCCCTGATTTGAGATGCGCCTTTGACTCGTCCAGTATCTCTTTGAGGCTGCCTACATCAGCATCCAGCTTACCAGTGATGCTTTCAAGGTTGTTTTCTGCTTCTAGGATGGTCTCACGTAGGGTTCCAGTTTCTTCCGCTAATTCCCGGGAGACTGGTATGAGTTCACCATCCCATCCGGGGGCAGCTCCTAGTGGATCAGTACTTGGTAGGGCATGTAATACTCCTCTTTCTTCATCTATCTGGAGTATTCGCCATACTCTTCCTTTGAGGATTACGTTGAGTCCGACTCGTGCTCTGAGGCTCCAGAACTCGTCGCCTACTGTGCCTATCATCTCGTCTGTGATGGCGTTTATGAACGGGTATCTTCGCTCATCGTTAATCATACCTAGGTTCTCAAAATAGTATCTGCGTCCTTTGCCTGTCTTCTTCAACAATTCTCCCTCCTTATTGATCAATCCTATCTGTTTGAGGAACTCGGTTAACTCAGAGTACTCCTCCCAAGTGTACTCCTTGAAAGGATAAGCTCTCAGCGCTAACTCGTAGACCTCTTTCACGTTTACCCCCTCCTCATCATGCAGAGATAAACCAACAATCTGATGCGTCAACACATCAAGGGGCTTCATATGCACCAACGTAGGCTCAATCCTCTCTCTGCGAGCCATCTCTGAAGCTACAAGGCTCTCAAGGGCATCCTCACCATAAGCTGGGATGGTAACACCCTCACTGAGTTTACTCAGAGTGTGCCCTGCTCGCCCTACACGCTGGATCAAGGCACTTACTTGTCTTGGGCTTTGATACTGGATACAGAAATCAACCTCACCTATATCGATACCAAGTTGTAGGGTGCTGGTGCAAACTATTGCCTTTAGCTGCCCCTCCTTGAACATGTCCTCTACTTTATGGCGTTGTTCTCTGCTGAGGCTTCCATGATGAACCTCTATTCCCGGGTCCATCTGTTTGAGTCTGAAACCCAGCCCCTCAGCTTGCCCCCTACCTTGCACGAAAATCAGTGAACTGTTATGATTCCGGACAAGTTGTTTGATCCTGTTGAGTATCGAGGCTGCTTTGGGGCTTGTCTGCAGTTCGTCAGCTAAATCATAATCAGCGTCTGTTGGCTGAGGGAACTGAACCTCATAGACATAGTTCTTATCCACCTCTACTTCAGCGATGAAAACATCATGCACCCCACCCAAGAACTTAGCCACAGTCTCATGATTACCAACTGTTGCGCTTAACCCGATTCTCTGGGGCGCCTTTTTCGCTGCTTTCTCCAGCCTCTCCATTCCAATTGTTAATTGTGCACCTCGTTTGCTTGCGGCTAGATCGTGTATCTCGTCTATGATTATCCACTTGACTGTGGCTAGGTGTTTTCTCATGGACTTTGTAGGCAGTATAGCCTGCAGTGTTTCGGGCGTTGTTATGAGCATCTGGGGCGGTTTTCTGCTCTGTCTGCGTCGCTGTTTCTGAGAGGTGTCACCGTGCCTTACTTCAACGGTTATCCCTAGGTGGTCTGCCCAGAACATCATTCGTTTCTCGATGTCTCTGTTCAATGCTCTCAATGGCGTTATGTAGATGATGCTGATGCCTTTCTCCTTTGGTGAACGTAAAAACATATCAAACACAGGCAGCAAGGCTGACTCTGTTTTTCCGCTAGCTGTCGGAGCAACTAGTAACACGTTTTCTCCAGCTAGTATTGGTGGGATTACCTTCTGTTGTGGTGGTGTGGGTTTCTCTATGCCCAGTTCCTCTAACCCTAAACGTATGCTTGGATGTAGTTTGTCGAAGACGCTGGGCTGCATAGTCTACACTTATTCTTGGTTACATTAATGCTATACTGATACCTTGTAAGAAACTACCCAGAGTACCGGGAAAAGTGGAGTACTAGTATTTTCGACTAGTCAAGACCGATACGAAACACTTGGATTTGGGAGTAGCTCTTTCCTTAACATACGCTGACATGGCTGCCACTGATGCCGCTGATGCAGGTAATACTGATAGCCCTTCTTCCTTCTCCAATAGGTTACTGAAAGCGATCATTATCTCATCCGATATCCCACAAGCATATCCCTCGCTCGCCCACAATGCATCAAGAGCCTGTTGGCCATCAAGACTCTTCCAGCTGATGATAGGCTCATTCTCAGGAGTCTCCGTTATTGAATCTGGGGCAAGTTCTTTGATCTTCTTCTTTCCCTCGTTGAAGCTTGTTATTATTGGGTTTCCGCCTGTTGTGCTGGCTGCCACCATGACTGGTATTTTGTCTGTTCTACCTTTTCGGAATAGAGTCCTGAATCCCATATAGATGCCTGTGAAGCATGTTCCGTTACTCACTGATACGCTTACGGCGTCAGGAGCATACTCAAGTTCATCAAAAATCTCATAAGCTATAGACTCATACGCCTCAAAACTAATCTGACTATTCTCCTCTGTGCCCGGGTTACCATTATACCACCCCTTCTCCTCCGCCTCCTTACCGCTCAACTCTACTAGCTCCTCGTAGGTTCCGGGTGCTCTGTGAATTATGCCTCCCAGACGTTGCATCTCGGCTATTCTTGGGCTGTGGTAACTCTCTGGTATGTATACATGGGGCTCAATGTCGAATATTTGGCTTAATTGAACTATGCTTGCGCCGAAGTTACCGCAGCTGGCGACTGCAATTGTGGTGTATTCTTTTTCTTTTGCGTGTCTAAGTGTGGCGTAGCTGGCTCTATCCTTCATTGTGCCTGTGGGGTTGCCCGCCTCAAATTTGATGTAAAATTTACTGAAATGTAGCAATTTCTCCATGTTTTTTAAACGTGCAAAAAGGGTATCGCCGATACCTTGTTCTTTAAACTCTTTTCTAAACATTTATACAAAATCACTCAGATGATAATATAGGAACAATTATTTCCATGCTTTAAACCCATCGAAATAGAAAATAGGTTAGAACTTCCGTGAACGGATTATCAATAAATGCCCAACAGACACCGACGGGATTTGAGATCAAATTCCGCGGTCAAAAATATGTTGTTAATTATCCCGATGAGATTTGGCAAAAATATCCGCAGGAAGCAAAGGATGTCTTATTTGACAACCTAGTTTATAGCGAGACAATTCATCTTCCTCTGCATTTCCGCCGAAACAATATCCAGTATAACACTTCATCACCATATCTTCAGACATATTTCTTCCAGAACATGGTCATGGACCTTCCAAGCTGCGCCGATGTTGACGGAACATTCACTTCTGAGCTAATCAAGGAGTACATGAACCTCAAGGTGTATTTTAAGGACCAAGAGATCAAGTTCCCCACGTACAGACATGAGTCGCGTCCAGACAGCGCCGTGGTAAGTCTAAGCTTCGGAAAAGACAGTCTACTAACATGGGCTGTATGCGACGAGCTTGGGTTAAACCCACAGGCAGCCTATATCGTGGAGCCGGCCCTTACCTATGAGGAGCGTCACAAGGACAAACTTGCAGTCAAGTTCCAGAAAGAGTTTGGAGTTGAGCTTCAGAAAATTGAGCATACTGTTGGTCAGCTAAGGGATGGTCACAGGCTTGGCGTTGGTAAGACCGAGGTTGGTTGGGGTCTCCAGACCACCCAGTATGCTGTAATGATACTTCCTATTGCCAACAAGTTCGAGAGTAAGTATATCTTGTTTGGTAATGAGCAGAGCTGCGGTGAGTACTATATGGATCGTCAAGGTTTCGTATGTTATCCCGCTTACGACCAGTGTCATACTTGGACTAAACAGGTTGACTCTATCACTCGTCAGCTTAGCCTAGGTGGTGTACGCACTATGTCTGTGATCGAGCCTCTGAATGATATTGCGGTTGTCTATCTGTTGTTCAAGCGGTATCCTGAGGTCGCAAAATATCATAGGAGTTGTTTTGTTGAGACCGAGGCGGGCAGGGATCACAGATGGTGCATGGATTGTAGTGTTTGCTGCAAGATGTACTTGTTGATTAAGGCAAGTGGGTTCGACCCAGACAGCGTTGGGCTCAGCAGAAACATGCTTAGCGATGAGATGCGCAGTTACTTCAGCCTCTTTGGTGGAGTAGATGTGAATACATATGCCCTTACAGGTAGGGGACGTGATGAGCAGTTGTTCGCATTCTATCTCGCTTGGAAGAACGGTGATTAGAGTCCCTTAGTGAAGGAGTTTGAGAACAGGTTCCTTGACGAGGCACAAGCACGTGAGGATGAGTTATACAAGACATTCTTCGGGGTACATGAATCAATAACTCTACCCGGAGACGTCAAAAATCAGGTAACAAGCATCTACAAGGAGGCACTCAACGATGTCCCATAAGCTCAAGGTTGCATTCTGCTGTAATATCAGACATGCTGATGATGAGTTCAACATCGAGTTTGAGCCAGAAGAGACCATTGAGCATGTCAAGCATGGCATAGAGGCTGCCGGCTGGGAGTATTTACTGATCGAGGTTGATGAGAACTGCTACGAGAACCTCAAGAAACACCGCCCAGACATAGTGTTTAACAGAGCAGAAGGCATCACGGGAGAAAGCAGGGAGAGCCAGATACCCGCCTTCTGCGAGATGCTGGGCATACCTTATGTTGGCTCTGGAATCATGGCGAACGCCATCGGGCTGGATAAACCAACCACAAAGATGATCCTAGAATATCATGGATTGAAGACCGCACCATTTCAAGTACTGGAATCCTTTGATGAACCTCTAAGAGAAAGCCTAACCTACCCGTTGATACTGAAGCCTAGTCATGAGGGAAGTAGTATAGGCATCAACTGGGGCAACGTGGTAAACGATGAATCTACTCTCAGAGTGAAACTATCTGAGATGCTTGAAACCTACAAGCAGCCCGTACTCATCGAGAAGTTTATTGATGGACGAGAGTTCAGCGTCGGACTCGTAGGCAACTATATTGACTCAGAGGAGCCAACAGTATTACCCATACTTGAGGTTGACTTCACAAACTTTCCCCCAGAACTAGGCAGGGTTCTTGGACAGAAAGCCAAGAGCGTGATGGATGATAGTAGCAACAAGTGTCCAGCAGAGATAGATGATGCTCTCCGAGAACAAATTGAGACCCATGCAAAGGCAAGCTTCAAGGCACTGGACTGTAAGGACTGGGCGAGGATGGATTACCGCTATGATTCCCATGGTGAGTTATACTTCCTTGAGGTAAACACACTACCCGGCATCGACTATGACGTCGTAAGAGATGAGTTAAGCTTCTACCCCATGATGTGGTACGCCCTCGGCAAAAAGTTCCCCGACATGGTAAAAGGTGTGATAGAGGTAGCGCTTAGAAGATACGGAATAGTCTAATTAGTTTAAAGAACAGTCTATCCGTTCAATAAAGTATAAGAAAACAACGAAATAGAAAATACTCTACAACAGAATAATTTGTCGGAGGATGGACCCCACCCCTCCTTATCTATGCTCCTAGCTCAATTAGCTTCTCAGCGGTAACTATAGCGGCGACACCACAAACCAGTGGGCACCCTTTATCACCATGCCCACCGGCGTCAAGAAACGCCTTGTAGCTCACAGGATCAGTGAGATCATAGCTCTCACCATAGATTTTCTTCTGTATATCCCGACATATAGTGGTCTCAAGGGGCTCAGTGAACCCGAAGGTCTCTTGGAGACGTTTCTGAAACTCCTTGATAATCTCGTCACTGGGCTTCATAGCGTCCCTGTATGTCTGAGTATCTGTGATGTCCTCACGTCCAATCACTAGCCCTAGTGCAAGTAAGCCGCCTATCAGTGCTCCACAGGTCTCGCCTTTTCGTGCTACCCCTCCACTGAGCACTGTTGCCGCTTTGAAGCTCTCCATGTCGCCTATCTCAAACGCTTCCTGAAGCGCAAGTAGTACGCTTTGGCTGCATCCGCTATACTTGTCGTATTCCAGTGCTTTCTTTCCAATTGCTTTAATATTCATCTAGCTCACTAGGTGTAGTTTTTTCTGCCGACCAGCCATGAAGACAAGTTTCTCGCCTGTCCACCAAGCATCCTGTTCAAGACTCATGCGTACCTCTTGGTCATCCCACTCTGGTACCTTTCGCTTTGCGTTTAACTCGATGGCGTAACACGTGTCTGGGTGAAGCGGGTAGTCTCCTCTGCCGGGTACTCCGTCTTGCTGGTCCCAGAGTCCGATGGTTGGTCCAGCTGCGTGTCCGTGAACCCCCAATGGGTGGGTATAGATGCTGGGCTTCAAACCGTTTTTATTTGCGTTATCCAAGGCTATCTTCAATATCTCGTTCCCTGTTCTTCCTGTCTTCATAGCTTCAGCGTGGTAATCCTGTAGCTTGTTTGCGTCAGCTAATGCGTTTTTGAGTCCTTGTGGGGCGTCTGTCTCACCCTGTTTTAGTACATAGGCGTTCTGCTGGACATCCGTAGCCAATCCTAGGTAAAAGAAGCCAACATCACAGTGAAGCAAATCACCGCGATGAATCACCCCTGTCTTTTCTTTATCCTCGTAGCTATCACCATGTCCCTGCCTATCTACAGTAGCCGGGAACCACATCTCGACACCCAAGTCCAGCATCTTTTGTCGCATCCACCACTGGACATCATCCACGGTTGTAACACCTGGGGTGATAACCTTGCTGCTGAATGCTTCCTGAATGATTGCGTGGGTTAGTTCTGCTAGCATGGGGTATGCTTCAAGTTCCTCCTTGCTACGGGTTTCTAGCCATCTGATGCAGAGGGTTTCTGCTGAGACGAGTCTATCAGAGTAGTCACCTAGGGCATCAACCAATAACATGTATTCTCCGTGGGTCAACCCGTCTCCAAAAGCAAATGTATTGGACACATTGATGCCTATCTTTTCAGGGTCTTTTTCACGGATTAAACGCGCTAGACACTCGTATTGTTCTTCCTTATCCGGGTCCCAGACTCCCTTGTAGAAGTCTCCGAAGCCATATCTGTATACTGCAGATCTTTCGACGCCTTCTGGCTTTCTGTGGAACATTAGTATGGTTCTGCGCCGTGCATAGAGGTTAGGCTCTGGTAGTAGGCTCATGATCACAGGGTCTTCGTTGTATTCTCGTGCGATTACGAGCCACATGTCGATGCCTGTTTCATCCATGTATCCGGGGAGCATGGTTTCCAGTTTTTTTATTAACCATTCATTGTAGATGGTCATTCTGTTTCTTAGAGGCAGTATCTTTTTCCCCAGTGTATCTGCACCGGGGTTTGTGTAATGTGGGAAAAGGTGGTCACTCATACCTTATTATTGGTTGAACTTTGGTTAAGTTTACCGAATCCCTTGGGGGTACGCCTTATAGGTGTTCGATCCTCTGGGGGTGTTATGAAGATAAAACGAGTCAAACTGATCTATTATTCGCCCACTGGTACGTCCGAGAAGACAGTTAAAGCCATCCAGCAGGGAATCGGGATAGATTATGATATTGTAGACCTTACATTGCCTAGCTCTGAATCCAAGAACTATACATTTGATTCAAGTGATCTAGCAGTAATCGCCGCACCCGTATACAGTGGAAGAATACCTACTGTAGCAGTTAAAAGAATCAGTAAACTCAAAGCATCAAATACTCCAACAGTTCTCATAGTAGTATATGGAAACAGAGAGTTCGAGGACGCATTACTAGAACTCAAAAACATCACCAAAGCCAACGGCTTCAGAGCATTTGCTGCCGGTGCATTCATAGGAGAACACAGCTTCGATACACCAAAGACTCCAATCGCTACTGGTAGACCAGACACAGAAGACATCAAAAAAGCAAAAGAATTTGGTGAAAAGCTAAAGGAGAAAATAGAGAAAATCGAAAAACTTGATGATTTCTCTGTTCCCGGAAATTATCCCTACCGTGAAGTGAAAAGTAGTACTAGAAGCCCAGTCACAAACCCTGATACCTGTATACTTTGTGGAATGTGCGCAAGGGTTTGCCCAACAGGATGCGTAACCGTATCCGATGCTGTTGAGACAGATTCAAGCAACTGCACTGCTTGTACCGCGTGTGTCAAAAACTGCCCCACTGGAGCACGTCATTGGGATAACGAAGGGGTATTGAAAGCAGCTATATGGCTCTCAACAGACTACGCCAAACGCAAAGAACCTGAGATTTTCCTCTAAAATTTGGAGAAAGTCTTGGAAAATAAATGGATGGGTTAGGCGCCCCAGACTCTTTTGAAGAGTTTCATGAAGTTTAGTCCGAGTATTTTCTTTATCTCTTGATCACTATAGCCTCGTGCTACGAGTCCCATAGTGAAAAGTGGCATATTCTCCATGTAGCCATATCCCCAATCCTTGTCTAGCGGTGTGAAATAGTCTACATCTATTCGTTCAGGGTGTTTATAGATGAAAGCTGACCGTGTAATTGTGTTAGGGAACTCAAGATCTGAGCCGAACCCTACATGGTCTATACCAACAATATCTACTGTCTCATCCAACTGATCCATGGTGTCATCAGTGAGATTACTATCGCCTGCCTTCTTAGCGAAGAAAGGAGTAACACCAATTACACCGCCCTTCTCTGCACATGCCTGCATCATCTCATCAGGCTTACCACGCTGCTTACTATACTCTACAAAGCTACCCCATAGACTGGTTGCTCTGTTTGCCCACTCCGCGTAACCACCGGGCTGCTCAGGGGCACTACGTCTGGGTATGATGTGTGTGAAACTAACCGGGTCTTTGCTCTGTTCGATTGCATCCCAACAGGTCTGATCTCCTGTGTGGCTAAGGTCTATGAGTATGCCTAATTTGTTCATGCGTTCTACGACGGCTTCTCCGAACCAGCTAAGACCGCTATCCTTTTTCTCTCGACAACCATCTCCTACCTCGTTTTTCCAGTTATAGGTTAGCTGCATCGCTCTGAGTCCGTGATCATAGGCTACATCAAGGAAGTCTACGTTACGTTCTAGGAACATGCTATCCTGTGGCCCATACATTATACCATGTTTTCCCTCCTTCTTTGCACGCTCAATATCGCTTGTCTTTTTAACGACGATGACCTTGTCCTCTTTCTTTTTCGCCCAGTGATTATGCTCAATAATCTCCGCTAACGCCTCAGCGAATCTACGCTGCATGCCCACTGTGAGGTTACTTGCCGTCAATCCTCCAGCTAGCACGTCTTCCAGCCACATGTTTTCTGCGACGTAGTCTATTACGGAGACTATGCTGCTGTCGATTACTATGCTCTCTTTGTGGAGTGCGAGTGCGTGTTCTTTCTCATCCTTACTCAGGTCCAGATAGCTTCTGCCCATAAATATCCCTGATAGCAAGGGATCGGATGTATAAAAAACAGTAAGGAACAAGTTTTCCTGATTCTATTAGAGAAACTCTAAATATGAATTATTACTGTATCCTATAAACGTAATACTGGTGATTTTATGAACTTTGTAGAAGAACCTAAACCAAGAAAATTAACCCCTGAGCTAGAACAACGCGCCATCGAGTTTCATGGACACGATGGACCATTCATGACCATAGGGCTCAGAATGGGAATCACAGCCCTTGAGATGCTTGACTGCAAAGGCTGGTTTGGTCTAAACTGTGAAGTACGGCTCAACTGGGCTCCACCAGACTCATGTGTTATTGATGGAATCCAGAGCAGCACAGGGTGTACAATGGGAAAAAAGAACATAACTGTAATTGAGCAACCCGGTGTAGAGGCGGTTTTCACTTCCAGAGATAACAAAAGTGTTAGAGTCAAGCTTAAACAAGAAGTAATAGATAAACTCAAAGGCAGTATGACGGATGAAGAAATACCTCATAGTCTGATAAAGGAAATCGAAGAGGCTCCGCTTGATCAAATATTCGAGATTGAAAGAGGTTAAAGGTATAGGAGCCGCACTTTTACTGAGTCTCTATTCTATCCTCATACTCTTTCCTCACATTCTTCCTCAAATCAGTGTCAGTAAGTAGATCCAAAGCAGTGTACGCCAAACCCTTGGCACCCATGATCATAACATCATAAGCATGATCAGTGCCAGTCATCTCCGCGCCGCTGGGACTGTGCAGTATTACATCACCTATATTGATGTAAGCACTCAAGGCGGGTATCTCTTGGCTCACGTTACCGAAATCAGTTGAGCCACCTCCTTGACGTAACTCTTTTTCCTCAGGGTAGTCTTCCACGCCAATCTTTACCATGTTTTCCCTCCAGACATCACTAAGTATCTTGTTGGGGATAGTGTTCGCATAGGTGTTTGCTACTTGTGTTATCTTGCTCTTGGCTCCTGACTGGAGTTCTGCGCCTTTGATGACGTCTTCCACTTTACCATATATTTCCTTGAGCAATGGCATTGTTGGAGCCCTGACGTAGAGATGTGCAGAGGCGTAGTCCGGTATGGTGTTAGGTGAGTCTCCTCCATGTTTGATGATTCCATGTATCCTGACGCCGTCAGGAATATGCTGTCTCAACGCATTGATTCCAGTATAGGTTAACAGTACCCCATCCAACGCATTGATTCCCTTCTCCGGCGCAGCACCCGCATGACTACTCTTGCCATGGAACTCCACAAGGAAGCTTTCACGAGCGTTGCTAGTGCCATAGCTTCCCCATCTAGGAGCAGGGTGAATCATTATAGCGACATCAACCTTCTTGATCTCGTCAATCATAACCACCTTTCCTCCTGCGTTCTGAACTACCCCTTCCTCCGCTGGGGTACCGAAGACAATAACCTCTCCACCTATTTCTTCGATGAGTTCCGCTAATCCTATTCCTGCTCCAAGGGCTGAAGCAGCTATCAGGTTATGGCCACAAGCGTGACCAATACCGGGTAGACAATCATACTCGGCTAATATCCCAATCTTGGGGCTACCTTCACCTTTTCTTGCAATGAAAGCGGTCTCCATGCCTGATACACCGTATTCGACCTTGTATCCATGTTTCTCAAGCTCGTCTACCAAGAGTTTTGATGACTTGTATTCTTGGTGTCCGAGTTCTGGTTCAGCGTGAATCTGTTTACTGATACCGACAATGTCTTTGCGGTATTTCTCGATTCTTTCCGATGCTTTATCCTTAAAGTCCATGTATATTGCTGAGTGCAGATTGTATTAATTGTTTATCTACTCAATGTTTTAACCCGTTACCACTAGGGGACTTATTGTTTGAATAAAAATAGTTAGAAAAATTTGGGTTGGACACTTACATGTCCATGTCGTCTGGCATACCACCGGGTGGTCCGCCGCCCATGCCGCCGCCACCGCTCTTCGCAGCGACTACGTCATCGATCCTTAGGATCATTGAAGCGACCTCGATACCTGACTGGATTGCCTGCTCCTTGACCACCTTGGGCTCGACTACGCCTTCTTTCAGCATATCGATAACGCCCTCGTCAAAGACGTTGACGCCCATGCTCTCGCCATCCTTCTTGGCGTGAGCTGCCTTCAATGCGACCATAGTATCTAGGATATCAAGTCCAGCGTTCTCGGCTAGGGTTCTTGGGATTACCTCAAGAGCCTCTGCGAATGCCTCAATGGCTAGCTGTTCTCGTCCACCGACCTGTGCAGCGTGCTCGCGTACTGCTTTTGCCATCTCCATCTCGATGCTTCCGCCGCCGGTTACCATCTGGGGTACCTCTGCGACGTCTGCGATGACATAGAGGGCATCGTTCAGTGCGCGCTCTGCTTCGTCAAGCATTCTTTCAAGTCCTGCTCTGATGAATATGGCGACTGCCTGTGGGTCCTTGCATTCCTCGACGAAGATCATCTTGTCGTTGCCGACTTTCTTCTCCTCGACGATTCCACAAGCACCTAGGTCAGCTTCCTTCAGATCAGCTAGGTTGTTGATTACTTTGCCGCCTGTTGCTTTCGCCAATTTCTCCATATCAGACTTTTTGACTCTGCGTGCTCCCAGTACACCTGCTTTGGCTAGGTAGTGCTGAGCCATATCGTCGATGCCTTTCTGGCAGAAGACCACGTTTGCGCCTGTGGCGACAACCTGATCTACTTTCTTCTTTAGCATATCTGATTCGCTGTCTAGGAAAGCCTGTATGCTGCTTGGGTCCTTTATTCTGATCTCTGCGTCGAACTCGGTCTTCTTGACCTCTAGTGGAGTATCAAGGAGAGCGATCTTGGCGCCTTTGATCTTCTTGGGCATACCTGCGTGGACTACTTCCTTGTCAACGATGATTCCCTTTACTAGGGCTGTCTCGTTGAGGCTCTGTCCTTCCTTCTTGACGATCTGGACGTTATCCACGTCGGCGATTATGTCCCCGTTGCGCTTCTCAATTATCTGCTTGATTGCGTCGATCACGACGCTGCTCAGGTGGTCACGCTCATTGGTGACTGCCTTGCTCCTCATGCTGGTGTTGCTGAGCTTCATGAGAGTCTCGTGGTCATCCATGCTTACATCGATTGATGCTTTTTCCAGCGCCTCTAATGCTTTCTCGGAGGCTGCCTGGTAGCCGCTTATTATGATGCTTGGGTGGATGTTCTCGTCAATTAGCTCGCCCGCCTTGTTCAGTAGGGCTCCTGCTAGGAGTACGCTCGTTGTGGTTCCGTCGCCGACCTCTTTGTCCTGTGTCTTTGCGACCTCGATCATCATCTTGGCTGCTGGGTGCTGTACATCGATCTCTTCGAGGACCGTGGCTCCGTCACTTGTGATGGTGATGTCGCCTAGGCTGTCGATGAGCATCTTGTCCATGCCCCTTGGGCCGAGAGTTGTTTTGAGGACCTCTGCGATGATCTGTGCAGCCATCATGTTGCTGCGACGTGCATCGCGTCCCCTCTGACGCTCGGTGTCTTCCTTCAGGACTATGACTTGTTGTCCGCTTGGTGTTGTATAGTATGACATTTCATTTATCCTCCTACATCATCCCGGGCATTCCGCCCATGCCTGGAGGCATACCGCCCATTCCACCCATGCCGCCTGGTGGGCCCTGTGGGGCGCTCATCTTCTGAACAGCGATGATGTCATCGATCTTCAGTAAGAGTGTGGCTGCCTCTGTGGCTGACTTGATTGCCTGTGCCTTGACTACCATTGGCTCGTAGACGTTGATCTTGGATAGGTCCTCTACCTTGTTTGTGTAGCCGTTTACGCCTACCCATTTGTTGCCCTTGGCGTGTGCGCTCTGCATCTCGCTTATCGCGTCGATTGGGTCCATTCCACTGTTCTCGGCTAGAGTGATTGGAATAACCTCTAATGCGTCCGCGAATGCGACTACTGCTAGTCTTTCACGTCCCGCGAGCTTCTCAGCGAAGTCTCTTAGAAGTCTGGCTGTCTCGATCTCAGGTGCTCCGCCGCCTGCAACGATCTTTGGCTCCTGTACAACGTCCTTTACTACGCATAATGCGTCGTGGATGCTGCGGTCTGCCTCGTCTACAACACGCTCGGTGCCTCCCCTGATGAGGATGCTTACTGCCTTGGGGTTCTTACATCCCTCAACAAAGATCATCTTATCGTCGCTGATCTTGCGCTCCTCAACAAGCTCTGCGTAACCTGCGTCCTCTTTACTGAGCTGGTCTACGCTGTTGACTACCTTTGCGCCTGTGGCTTTGGCTAATGCCTCCATGTCTGATTTCTTGAGTCTGCGGCTCGCGAAGATTCCTTCACGTGCTAGGAAGTGCTGTACCATGTCATCGATGCCTTTCTGGCATAGCAAGACGTTGATTCCAGCGTCCTTGACCTTCTTGACCATATCACGAAGCATCTGCTCCTCCTGGTCTAGGTATGCCTGCATCTGCTCTGGGGTCTCGATGGCGATCTTTGAGTCGAACTCTGTCTTCTCGATCTCCATGGCTGCGTTGAGCAAGCCGATGGTTGCCTTCTTGACCTGTTTTGGCATGCCGTCGTGAACGACTTCCTTGTCGATGATCAAGCCCTGTATGAGCCTTGTATCGGTTATGGATGCGCCGGGTTTCTTCTCGATCTTGATGTTGTCGAGGTCTACCTCGTATCCACCGTTGCTCTCTTCGGCTACCTGCAGTACTGCTTCAACGGCGATGCCGCTGAGGTACTCACTGTGCTGGTTGATTAGCTTGCTTGCCATTGTGGTCATGCTGACCTTCTTCAAGACCTCTTTGTCCTTGGGATCTACCTTCTCGGCGATCTCCTCAAGAATTTCAAGGGCTTTTTCTTCTGCTTGTCTGTAGCCGTCGATGATAACGATGGGGTGAACCTTTTTCTCCATAAGCTCTGTTGCTTTTCCTAGGAGCTCACCTGTCAATATGACGACGCTTGTGGTTCCGTCTCCTACCTCATCATCCTGGGTCTTGCTGACCTCTACCATCATTTTTGCTGCGGGGTGCTGTACATCCATCTCCTTGAGCATTGTTGCTCCATCGTTGGTGATGGTGACGTCGCCGAAGCTGTCCACCAGCATCTTGTCCATTCCTTTTGGACCTAAGCTGGTCTTGACTGCCTCAGAGACTATGCGTGCAGCCATTATGTTGCTGCCCCTTGCGTCCCTGCCGGTAGAGCGCTCGGTACCCTCTTTGAGTATTACGACGGGTTGACCTTGTGCACTCATTATTGTATTTCTCCGTATTTGTTTAACCTGTGGCAATGAACGGCGTGTATAATTGTGTGTATGTCTTGTGTGGTTGTTGTGTTTTCACCGCTCATAGTATACCACTTTTGGTTGTAAACCAGAAGTTGTATACCTATGAATAGTTAAAAAACATTACGATCAGAGACCCTAAGCGATCTCTGAGAGTGTAACCATGTTCCCTACTCTTCTTAATATATCCTCGTGTTCTAGGTCGTCAACGAGGTCCTTGATGGTCTGCTCCCGTAGCTGCATATGTCTGCTGATGGCGTCAATGCTCGCGGAGCCCTGATTTAAGACATAGTGGATGATCTGACGCTTCTTGCGATCCAGTTCCTCTAGTGCTGTGACGCTTGCGTTCATGGCGAGGTTCCTAATGTAGAGAAGTCTTGCCCTGCGTTTCTCAAGGCTCTCTAGCTCGTCGTCTATGCTTTGGACTATTGTTGATAATGGGTTGATGGAGTCAACACCGCACTCCTCATCGGTTAACTCCATGACTTGGTCTTCTAGTTTGTCCATGTAGTTGTCCGCTGTGATCCATAGCTGGGGGTTGTTGAAGCTGATGAGTCGCTGGTTGTAGAGGTTGGGGCTGAAGTCTATTTGTAGGCTGTAGAACTTGTTGAGGCTGAACATGTTCTTGTCCGCGCCTTTGTCGCTGGGTTGTCTTACTACGTCTACGAGTTGGGCGTTTCTTATGACTTTGAGGTGTTTGCTTGCAAGTTGCTGATGTATGTTTAATTCGTTGCTGAGTCTGAGTGTGTAGTCTGGTCCTTCGCTGAGTTTTTGGATGATTCTGCGTCTGACTGGGTTGCCGATTACGTCTACGACTTGCTCGAAGTCTTTTCCCGAGACGTTTCGCATGCGATCGTTTTCCTCAGACATATACACCACTTCAGTTGTAAACCAAAGGTTGTATACCTAGAGGGGGTTAATAAAGTTAATGAACATAAGAAAAACCGGTTCTTATGGTCTGTGTTCTGGGTAGTATTTGTAGAATATCTGTCTGGTTTCTTCTGGTACTGTGTTTAGTGGGCAGGATAACATGTAGCATCTGTTGCACTTGGTTCTGACTAGCTGGTAAACTGATACTATTGCTGCAGTTGCTCCCCATGAGAGGAATATCCACTGCTTTCCACTTATGAAGAATGGAGCCCAGTAGAACATAATCACAGCTGCAGAGATCAGCCAAACTATCTGCTCTGTGCGGTTCATGGGTCTAGGATTATAGGCTGGTATTTGGGGGCATCCCCAGTTCGCGTGGCACTTCAATGTGTTTCCTTCTTCCTTGTAATGGGGGCAGTGTCTGCATAGTATCAGGGCTTCAAAGTATCCGAAGAAGAAAACCGTTAGAACAAACCATCCTAGAATTCCGTACCAGTATTTTCCAACTATCATACCAGCGAAAAATGGCACAAACAGGTTACATATGATCATATAGAAATCCAGTAAGTCTTGTCTGGTGTGTATGCACATTAGTTTTCCATCGATCTCACAGCCTTCACATGTTTCTCTGATACAGGCTGCTGCTGTTACCTTACTCAAGGCTGATCTATGATAGAATATTGTTTAAAGAGAAATAGTGTTTATGGGGTTAGAGGGTTTTGGCTACTGCCTCTGCGAACTCTACTGTGGTGGCTTTTCCCTTGAGGTCTGGTGTAAGAGTCTTTCCTTCTTCCAGTACCTTGAGTACAGCGTTCTCGATGAGTTTGGCTGCCTCGTTTTCGCCTAGCCATTCTAGCATCATGGCTGCGCTGAGCATGCATGCTGCTGGGTTTGCGATTCCTTTGCCTGCGATGTCTGGCGCTGAGCCGTGAACTGGTTCAAAGATGCACATGTCGTCGCCTACGTTACCTGATGGTGCCATTCCTAGTCCTCCGACGAGTCCTGCGGTTACGTCGCTGAGGATGTCGCCGAACATGTTTGTGGTTACTACTACCTCGAATGACTCTGGGTACATTACCAGCCACATTGATGCTGCGTCAACGATTAGCTCATTGTACTCCATCTCAGGGTACTCTGCTGCGACTGATCTAGCTGCCTCAAGGAACAATTCATCAGTATAGTCCAGCACGTTTGCCTTGTGGACCGCTGTAACCTTCTTCTTGCCATTCTTCTTTGCCCACTCGAATGCGTATCTGACTATTCGCTCTGATGCCTCCCATGTGATGACCCTGACATTGAAAGCTGATCTTGGTGATCTATGACCGATCATCTTGTAGATGCCTTCAGTGTTCTCCCTGATGATCATTATATCGGTCTCGGGGCGAACCGCTGGGACGCCCGGGTATGCTTTGGCTGGGCGTAGGTTGGCGTATAGGTTGAACATC
>Ga0190359_1000238_pt1 | contig 37430 bp, 37 predicted proteins | sample 48721823_MG_FD_161269 | JGI IMG/M metagenome (GOLD analysis project Ga0190359, IMG submission 161269) | Hydrothermal vent microbial mat bacterial communities from Southern Trench, Guaymas Basin, Mexico - 4872-18-2-3_MG | ecosystem: Environmental > Aquatic > Marine > Hydrothermal vents >... | reverse complement strand
CCTTCTTGGCGTCTTTTGTATAAGAATTCTTTGAATTCTTTTGGATACTTAGTTTTTGCGCTCATCGCTCCACTCCAAAAGTTTAAGAGAATCAGGTTTGTCGTTTTTGTTTAGTTTTAAGTGTTTCAAGAAATTGTGAAATCCCTCGAGAAAGATTTCTATTTTTTCAGATCCATAGGAGGCAATCCAGTTTGCTATCGCTGCTCCTATTATTGCTGTTGTCGTGCTGTCGAATTCTGTTTTTGTTGATAGGTATGAGTCTAACGCTTCTACCGCCATGTAGCATGTTTCTACTTTTTCATCTTTATTCACATTTTTAGCTCCTTGTGGTGTTGTTACACAACTAGGTTACCTAATTTTACTTTGAATGCCGGCGCCTCGGCGGAGTTCATCGAGGTATTCTGCGAAAGCAGAAATTGTCTGATGCGACGTTTCATCGCACTTTTTTTGAATCTAACCTAATTGTGTCTATTTCCATTACTGATTTGCGTTTTGTGTGGACCACATATTTTAAGGTTCCGTACAGGTGAGCTGGAGCTCTTCTACTTAAGTGGTTCGTTTTGCGGGATCCGCGAAGCGGAAAGACAATACCATGACGTTTCATCAGGCTGCCTTTAAAGGAGGCGACTGGCCACACAAACTACGTATTTCAAGAGGTTTCACACCAAGTAAAGATAGTGTTAAAGGAGAGGTTTTGGCTACATTTATCGTAGAAGTTCTTTTTATCCACGGGAACCGTGGATCATTCCTATCTGGCGTTTCGCCAGACGATCCCAAGATTATTCCGGGAAGACTGTGAAACCTGAAAGGTCTTTACACCTACTTGTTGCAATAACTAATTGCGTACTAGCCTCCTAAAGTAATTTAATGGACCTTGTTGGACCATGAGATTCCCGAATTTCGGGACAGGATGTGCTTTGGCGTTGCGCCAAATTCCAGGTAGTATCCCGGAAGCTGTAAAGACCAATTTATTTAGACGAAATCCTTATACCTATTTTTTAGAATTTGTTAAGCGGACGTGAAGTGTATGTCTGACATCCCAAAGCGGAGCTTTCCGCTGTGTTCTTGACGTTTCATCAAGAATTCTTTTTTTAACTATAAGGATTTTTTTTTTCCATACCAATTTTAAGCATCAGGATCCGGATGAGCTGCGGGCTGTCTGTCTGTCAGTTCTGACACGAATGTGTCAAGCTTATACTCTCGACGTTGCATCGAGTTCGGTTAATCCGACCTATGGAAAAATTAAATTTTGTCATCTGTAAAGTAATCTAAAAATTTTTTAATTTTTTTTGCTTCAGGTTTGTCTCTTTTAAGACCATCTTGGAGCCAAACGGCAAAAACTGCTCCAATCATACATCCTATAAATCCTCCAAGAATTATTCCTCCCAACACTTATACCGTTCCTTTCTTTTAATTTGGTTTTAGTTGGATATTTTTATTCCTACTTTAAACGTAAGTATGTTTTGTCTCTTATGAACCGTTCATCAGCATCATCTCTGAGTTCTATGGGTTCAGATGAAACTTCTATCCAATATTGAGTGAGACCAACTCCGTTCATACGAACTTTTTTATTTTTTAGATCATGTATTACTATGTGAACTCTGCCGTACTTCTTTTCAACTTGACGAATGATCCTTCTCAGTTTTCTTCCGAATCCTTTCGGATTCAACGGGTGTGCTAAATAAAACATTTTTACTCCTATTTGTAGTATATCTGTAAAGACTGATTATTACTTAGTTTTACCACAATTCTATTGTCATTTTTGATCATTTCCTTGACGTTTTCTGAAGGAACTTCGATTTTGTCTACTCCAGTAATTGGATCCCAAAAACCAGGGATTTTTTTGAACCAAAGTGTCTTTTCATTTTCGTATGAAGCGATGTTTGAGTGAAGAATGAGTTTGACTTCAGTTGGAAGTCTTTTAGATTGTCTTTCGGTTATGACGAATGCGTGTATTTCGTATGGTCTTTCGCGGTATCGACGGCGAATCAGTTTTCTAGGTGGAGGAGGAAGGCTTATGAACTTGACAACCCTGTTGTGTTCATCAAGGAAAAACACTTTTTCCAGTTTTGTCCCGTCAGTTTTCTCGAGATACTCATAAGGCATTTTTGGAGTCCAAGTGGACTCCTTTTTCTTCGCTTCCTTTTTTGCACACTCGATGCAGATCTCTTCAATTTTTCCAATACTGAGAAGACGTTCCTCCTCATTTGACATGAAAAATGAAGTGCCACATTTTTTACAAACTGCCATTAGTCGAAATTATACTTGCCTTTTTTCAAATTTTCTAGAATTTTTGATAACGATGTTTCAGGCGATTCTTCTTCTTTTCTAGGTTCTTTATCTTCCTTAGGTTTTTTATCCTCAGATTGTGTTTCTCCTGGTGATTCTGCAGCAGGAGATATAGGAGATTTTGGTTTGTTTCCCCAATCCAGGTCCATTTTTTCCGGCATCGGCAAACCTACTTTGTTCCTGGCTCGTTTCATCACCTTAGGATCTTCGGAATCGACCATGTCGCCGTGGTGATCACAGAGACAAACTCTGCGTTTTCCATACGAGTAGACTGCGGCAACAGTTCCTTGGCACTTGGGCCAATCACATTTGAAGCTCAACCTTTTTGCTCCTTTGGATTTACTTCGGACATCTTATTTACCAATCCACTCACCCAGAAGAGGAAGGACAGACATTTGTCTTCTGCAGGGCATTTTTTGTTGTATTCAGCCATTGAACAGAAGGAACACGGAAATTGATTTCTTTCCTGGATAACAGGAAAGGTTGAAGCTCTTGCACGAGGAAGAATCCACTTTTGTCTTTTTCCAATAAACACGAAATTATAATTTCTGTCTATTTCTTTTGGCAGTGATATTTTGGTTTTTATCTCTTCCTTTACGAAGGTTCGGAATGCTTGCCATTCTTTTTTGCTGGGGTGTGTGGCGAGGACGCCACCACCTGTTTTGTCACCGTAGTGCATTAGTTTCATCGTGACAACCATCCCTTATAGGCTTTGTTTAGGTACATCATGTGACTTCTGAAGTGTTCTAACATGTTTCTCCTTCTCAACACGAAAGCAGGATGGAACATGGGAAAAACATAAATATTTCGTTTGTCCAAGTAGACGGGTATTCCTGCTAGCTTCCTCATGTCGAGTTGTCTTACATCTTTCTTGAAGCCGAGCTTGTCGGCCATTGTTTGTAGTGCTGGTCTACCTAATGTGACTATCACTTTTGGTTTCAGAATTGTGAGAGTTTTTGCCAGCCATGGCCAGCAGGAAGTTATTTCGCTTATTTTCGGAGTTCTGTTTTCCGGAGGTCTGCAGAGAACTGTGTTTGTTATGTAGTATATTCTCTCATCAAGTCCCGCGAAACGTATTTGTTGCCGAAGTAGCTGACCGGAACGACCAATGAAAGGCCTGCCTACTTCATCTTCCTGGGCTCCTGGTGCTTCGCCAATGAAGAGAATTTTTGCGCGAGTACTTCCTTCGCCTGGTACAGGGCGAGTACAGGTTTTTCTCAAGTGGCAAGCTTCACACTTGAGTATCTCCTTCGCTAGTTTCTGCATTGTTCAGTTTAGTTCGGTGACCTGCCGAAGTTCGTGTGTGGGATTATCTTTGATCTTGGTTACATTGATCAGCTCGAGTTCTTCTCCGCAGTTTTCACACTTGAACTTTTTCCCTCGATTGATGATCGTGGTCGTAGGTGTGGGCAGTTCGTCATTTTTTCGGCACAGGACTGTAACGCGATATTTCATTTCTTACCTCCTCGTCAATGAATTGTTTTACCTTCGGCATTAGTTTTGTCGGAAAGATTTCAAAACGCAAGTCTGTCATCATTTGGTGAAACCATAGAGATAAATGTTTCTTGAACGGCCACATAAAATAATAGGCGGGACCGGTAAAGTAGTTTAGGTACAACTCATAGTGATCATTTCCCCATAGCCAGTAATTGACGGCGGCTGACATCATGTAGCCTCTTCGCTCTATCAGCATTCTGAAAGGAGCGGGGATAGGCAGAGCACAAAGAAGCCAAAGGAGATTTAGAAGCCACAGCTTTGATCCCCAGATGGCTCCCAAGGAGAGCAGCGACAGAAGTATTAGTATTTGTGGAAACAGGTAGGCTACACCATACAGAAGAGGGATTTTCTTGCTGTCAACAATGTGCTGGGTTTCGTGAGCGAGGACTTCGATGTTTGTAAATTCTTTGCTGAATCCTTTTGGCAAGTAGATAGTCTTCCCGATTGTGGTGATGAAGTTTGTCATAAAAGAAGGATTGAAAAACATCAGCTTGCCGATCAGTCGCATAAGACGACTGTCTTCTTTATTTTTTATTTTGATGGCAGTAACGTTTTGGCAACACCATTTCTGGTATTTATCTACCCAATCAATCTTTTCCTGGCTCATTTGCTAAAACCTCCACAGCTAATTTAATTACTTTTACCAGAAAAATCAAGATAACTATAATGCTGCGGAGGCCAACGTAAAAAAACGTGTATGATATTTGTGAATTAGAAGATTAGTCAAAAAAATCAAAAACCTTGTGCCGAATTTTCCTGGTGCTAGAATTACCTAAACGACAATAAACCAAAGGAGAAAGAGATGACGAACATCGGAGAGTTTACCAAGTCTGAAGCCGAAATTGCGGTGGAGAAATTCATCAAGGGTGATTCTTCTGGGAGTTTTATTAATCCCGACAGCGTTGATAAAGAAGCTAAAAAAGAAGAGGCTCCTACCGAGGGAGACTTGGGCAAAGAAATCAAAGATTTGGAACAGGAAATCAATACGCTCGAGAAATCTCCTCAACTGACTTTTGAGCAAAAACTCGAAAAGTATGGTCTTTCCAACGATGAAGCAGCAGCAATAGTCGATTCCTTGCTAGCAGGGATGCCTTACAAACATACTTACAAGATTACTTCAAAATATTCAGTTACTTTCAAAACTCGAACAATGGATGACCAGGGAAAGGTTACGGCTGCCATCGAACGATTGGCTCCACAGTTTCCGACAACGATTGGAACGTTGATTTCCAAGTACAACTTGGCGGCATCCATTGTTTCTTTTCGTGGGATAGATTATGAAAAGAAATCTTGGGAAGAGCGAGAGAAATGGGTCTTGGGTCTTCCTGAAGCCGTTATGACTTTGTTGACTCGTAAGCTGGCGCGTTTTGATGAAATGGTATTGGATCTCTTGGATGAAGGTGCTGTTGAAAATTTTTAAGTACGCCCCGTGGACTGGCAAGAGCTGCCTTCTTTTGCCGCGGGGTAAGACTTCCTCCTCGAGGTGGAATCGAAGAGCGGATTATGCTGGAATACTTTCAGCACGAAATGCTCAACGAGCTTTCAAAATGGGAACTTTCCACGATTGCCGTAGGCTTGTTTTTAGGAGTTCCCAAGGATGCTTTGACAAAAACTGTAACGCTTCTTCGCCAGGAACTCGAAGATCGTTTTTCTCACAAGGCGTATATGCTAAAATTCATTACCAGTAAATTACGGAGTAAATTAGAAGACTTGAAGAAGGTTAAAAATTTACTAGAACGAGTATCAGAGATGGCCAATGCCTCGTGATTTAGATGACATAGTGAACTCCGGAACGACTCCCCTTCCTCCGACCATTACTACAGCAACGCCGTATCCCCAACCAGCGTCTCCGCAGGACGTTTATAAACAATTTTTTGCACCAATCAACTATGCCCAAATGCAGCAGCTTGGCAACATGGTTGTCAGGTCTGCATACGTCAACCCGGTCGGTGCTCCGGGAATCTCAATGCCCCCAGCAGGGCAGTTAACTCCTTCGATTTTCTCACCTTTTAGAACTCAGACTACCATTCCCCCTCCTGTCATGGCGACACCCGGAGTCACCGGCCTTTTTCACGAACCATATGATCTAGCGATTCAAGCCCAGTTGAGTCAGACCCGGGCTTTTGTGGATCCTCGCAATGCGGCGGCTGCTTATTCTGCTATGCGTGCAAGACGCTGGGCTGAGAATGTGGGTCCTTGGGCTCAAGGAATTGGAACAATTGCCGGTGTGGCCACTGGGAATGCCGGAATCGGCTTGCTGGCCAGCGAAGGAATAGGGTGGCTCGGCGAAAATCTTCCAAATCTTCCTGGTATCAGGCAGTTTCGTGAGTGGGTAAACGCTCCTATAGCTCGACAATTCAGCTATGCTGCGCAGTTGCAACATGGAACATTTGGAGGACTTTCTCTCACAGGTAGCGGAAGGGGTCTTGGTGGGGCAGGAATGAGTACTACTGCCGCTTTCCAGCTTTCTAGTCGACTACAGCAGATGGCAGAAACCAGCGGCGGATTCTTCAATGCCCAGGACATGATGAATCTGACTCGTTATGCTTCCCAAGCCGGATTGTTAGAGTCTGCTCAGAATATAGATCAGATTGCCAGCACTGTTGGTAACCTAATGAAGCTTGTTGGTCGCCTGGGAAAGATTATGGGCGATCCTGATATGCAGCGAAATGTCAGGGAACTTGGGCGACTCCGGCAGTTTGGACTGAACATCCAGGATGCTGTGGCTACCCTCGAGGCTACCAATATGTACGCCAGGCAGGCCGGAATGACTCGAGAACAGATAGCCCAGGGTCCTGGTGGTCGGGCAATGGTGATGTTCGGAACTGCTGGTCTTGCTCCTGGCCTGGGATTGCAATATGGAGCGTTTGGGGCTGCCATGGGAAGAATGGTCAGGTCGTCCATGGATCCCATGGCTGCCGCTACGTTGGGCGATGTTGGCCAGAACATTACAGAGACCCAGGCAGGATTCTTTGCTGGTCCCGGTCGGATGTTGATGCTTAATGCCCTCACTGCTGCTGGTGGAAGACTGGGAATCGACCCCGGCCGGGTTGCCCAGATGACACAGGGCGGTGCTGTTAACCTGACTCAGATGGGTGCTATGGGTGTTAACAATCTTCAGCAGGTTGCTGCTACTATTGCCAGCGAGACTGGGCGAAGTATTCGTGGTGTGATGTCTGAGCTTCTAATCAGAATGCCGGAACTCTCTTCCCGGATGGCACAACAAATGGGTCCGCAAGGGCAGATGTTCCTGATGGGACGGATTGGTGCCGGGTTCATCCAGCAGGGAATGGATCCTTGGGAAGCTGCTTCAATGTTGGCGGGAGGCGACAAAAGACAGGCTAGGTCTCTGGTTGAATTAATGACTAATCCTGCTGCTATTCAGAGACAGGTAAATGCGCTTCGCGATGAGGCTGATAGGGCTAGAATGGAAGCTGCCGGTACACTTCGTGGAGCTGAAAGTATCCTTGCCAGAGGAAGAGAGTTTTCCCTGCGGCGATTCCTTGGCTTTGGATCTCCCCGAGAAGAGATCGAATTTACTTCCCAAGAAGATGTAAGAGAAGCTCTTAACGAGCATCTTGAGATGGAACGCGAAAGAGCCAGGAAGCAGGGAAGAAGAATAGTTGGAACGCAATTTTTCTTGCAAGGTTTGGCGGACAAGGCAAAGGATGAATACCATCAATTTGTAGAGCAGCAAGGTGGACTCGGCTATGGGCCAATGCAGGAATATATGCAGGAGGCTCTTGGAGAGGGTGAAGTTCTAAGTGCTGCTGAAATGCGAATGGCGGAAAAACTGGGGATTCCAGTAGTTAGCAAGAAACATACGTTCTGGGGCAGGGCTGAGTTGGAATGGACACCGGCCAGTTCTGTTCGCCAGCAATTAAAGAATGCGGCTTCTGATTCCAAGCTCATTAACAATGTAATACGCAATCGATTCGACGAACAATTCAGAGCCGAGCAAACTATTGGAAAGGCCTTTTCCAAGGCTGGTTTGGATGCTGCAGGACATTTGGTTCTTTTGAAAGATGCAGTGCTTTCAGAAGCACGTGCGAAAGGAGAACACGGAAAAGCTTTTATTCCCAGCAATTTTCTTAAGACCGCCGAGAGTCTCATTTCCAAATGGACTGGAGACCCTAAGACTGCAGAGAGATTTGTCAAAAATAACAAAAAGGCCATTCTTTCTCTTGCCAGCGGTGTTGTTCTTCAAGAAGGAACCCCTGAAGCAAAGGCAGCATTGGTTGAAACCGCCGGAGTTGGCGGTGCCATGGCTCTCTACGGTGGAATGTCTCCCGATGAGATCAGGGAGGTTCTGTACCAACAGCGAAAAGATGCCCTTACTGCGCTACAGGCGGCTGGTGGTTTTGGAGAAGTTGAGGAAGGAGAAGAGGGAGCCCATTTTGCCAAAGTGGAAACCGAAGAAGCTCTGAAAGCCTTTTCCGAGTTTGGTGGTTTTGGTGAAGCTGGTGCAATGAAGAGAGCGGTTTTGGCCATGCATGCTGCAGCTGCCCAGGGAAACGCCTCAGCTCGTTTGGCCTATGAAAAATACAAGCAACAACGTCCTGAGCTCGCGAGGCTTTTCAGAGAGGTAGAAGCTGAATACAGTAGAATGGGGAAGGCACAAAGAGCTGCTATGGGAAAACTCATGCCAGCTATTTCCGGCCTTGCCGGAGGTGCCCAGATCTCTTCCGTTGGTCAGCTTGGTGGTTTGATCCTCCGAGGAATGAAAGAGAGCGCAGCCGGAAAGTTTACTGGACTCGGTGCACTTTTCGAACCTGAATTCGAGGCTGAAGTCAAGGGGAAGTATGGTTTACGGGAAGAGACAGTCGTCCCAAGTCCCAAGGCTGATAAGATGGAAGCCTCGGCTGACCAGCTATTGAAAGTTTCCAAGCTTTGGCGAGAAGCACTGGGAGACATGAAACAAGTCAGCCAGTCTCTAGCCAAGGCGACGGAGCATCTAGAAAATGTCTGAGATGAAAACAAAGCTCATCCCGGCCACAGCCATTGATTACTTGGTGGAACTCAACGAGAATATCATTGCCAACGCTGCCAAGGGTGAGGATGCTGAGTTGGAGATTCCAGGTATGGTTGATTTGGCATTTATGATATATCATGAAACAGGTTTGGTTCCCGTTGTGGATCTCGAGGCAGAAAGTGAGAACCAATGAGCTACACACTCAGCGATATCGAGACTTACTTTAGCTCCAATTTGCTTGGAGGAAAGGATTCTCTGACTGACAGCCGTTCAGTCAGCAAAGGTGTTTTTTCCCATTTTCCGGCAGCTACACCCAAGTACAGAGCCTTTGAAAATGAAAAAGAAACTCTAGCCAGATTATACGTAGTAGTCCCTTCCAGCCTTCGGGACAGATATATTAGAGCGCTTCCTCAAGATGCAAGGCCATTGGCCGAGGCGATATATACTTCTGGCAGAAATACGAGCGAGACGGAAGGACTTGGTTATATCGACTTTCTTCTCCAGTCTGTTACCAGTAACAATAACGAGAAGGTAAGTATTTCTGAAGTTCTTAGTGATAATTATGCTGCTTTCTTCTTTGGTGCTTCTCCACCAACCTTGACCTGCGGTGGAACACTTATTAATACGGTGCAGGATGACTGGAAAACTGCATTTGAAATTGTTTACCAGGAGATAATCAGGGGAACCAAGCTTGCTCGGCGAAAGCAATTGGTGACTCTTTCGTATGACACAGTCAGTGTTACCGGTACTATTGTAAACATGACAACAACCCTTACGGCGATCCAGCAGATGGCGTCCTCGTTTTCCTTCTCAATGCTGGTTAAACGCTATGAGATTTATCGACTTCCTGGAACACAACCGACAGTTCCGGCACCATTCCCGACTTACAGGCCGGATCCTCGAGGTCCAGGAAATATGTATCTTGGCAGGATTACCAAGAACAAGCGTTTTATCGGAGAGCCTTTCTATAGTTCTTCTTCCCGATCCAAGAAGAGCAACCTGACACCTGAAGAAAAAATGAGAAATGCTCTCAAGTCGGATATTGATAAAGATGTTAAAGTCAAGGATTTGAATAGGGATGATTTATACATGAAGAGGACTTTGCAAGGTATAAAAGACATGCCAGCAGCGCATGTTAGTTTCTAGGGAGTAGTATAAATGGCTTACAAAGGAAAAGAAGTCGGTCCTGTTGCTTCGGTTTCTCACTTGGTGGATGAGATCAAGTCCTTTTTGATGTCATGTGGCTGGATTGATCAGACTCCAACGAACCAGGACGATCCCAACGGATTTATTTTGGGTCATTTTCTTCAATCTTCCGGGGAAAATGGAACTGCCGATCATCTTATTCACATTGGTTTGGTGAAGAGCTTTACTTCTCGTTCCTTTGTAGAGGTCAGCTATCTTAGCAGTGGCATCACCGACACTGACACCACTATTCCCATTACATACACTACGGGTATCCCTACTGCTGGTGTTGTTCGTGTAGATGATGAGATTATTACATATACAGGATTGTCTGGTGGTTCTCTCACAGGTTGTTCTCGAGGACATGGTCTTTCCACTGCAGCTTCTCATTCGAAGAATGCCGTGATTCAATGGCTTTCAGATAGCAGTACTTGGTGGGCGAAAATTGCTATTGAAATAGCCGCTTTTAGGGACCTTTCTAATGCCATTGCCAGCTCTGATCTAACCAAGACATGGAATATAGATATTGATTCTGTTTCTGGTGTTTCCGGTCTTGATGGTTATGGAAATAATCGGTTTGATTACCATACGCTCTTACGGGTAAATGATACTGGAAGTTCTGAAAACGGCAAGATGCGATGGGTCAAGACATACGCTGATACCGGAGATTTCACATACCAACCTTTTTTGACTGCACCTGGAGCCGTGTCGTGTGATGTTGTATCGAGTGGTTTTCTACCAGGCCTTACTTGGAGAGCAGCAACTGGCGAGAGTAACTTTTATAGACCTCTTACGGATGCTACTCCTCCTAGTGGAATCAGGGCATTTTTGTACGGTTCCAGGGACGGATATATGGCCGTTTATATGTATGGTTCGGAATATTATCCTTACTATGTTGGTTCAACGTATGGACATGCCAATTTAACAAATGCTAATACCACAGCTGCTCTTTCTGCTGGTGATAGTGTTATCCATGTTGATAATACTGATATTTTCGAAATTAATGCGAAATACAGAATAATTTCTCAAGATATGCGAGATTGGGATGATAACAAAGATAGGCAGGTTGGAGACGGTTGGCCTCCGCTGGACCCAGAAGAAATTCCAACAGAGGAGTTTGTTGTAAGTGCGATAGACTCAGGTGCGGGGACAATTACGCTCAGTTCAAATTTGATCTATTCATATCGTACTGGTGCCGTTGTTGGTGAAGATCCGAGACCTATCGTCAGGGCGGCTGAAGAAGACGGGAAGTCGGTTATTTCCGCAGGAACCTACTACGCTCCTTGCTATCTTCCTTGTGATCCTTCGGTCATTTCGGCACATGCTTCACATCGTCAGACGTGGCGAGCACACCATGCTTCAGGAAATCCGAAAGCTCCGAGAAATAGTAGTTTTTATTCGTGTTTGTTGTATACTAATAGTTCTACTAGTGAAGGAATACTTACAAATAGTGGTGTTTTGACTGTGAATCGTCAGAATGGACACCATATCCCGATTCTTGTCAATCTTCGCTGTAATAACGAAAGTACTTCTTACGGATATTTTAAATGTTGGAAAGGAATACTCCCGCAGATTTGGAGGAGTTATGCCTCTCCTCCTTTTTCCGGGTCAGAAGAAGATATAATAAGAGCTTTATGGGAGGGAAAATTCGAAGATTTTCGATTGTTCAAAGACACAGCTAATGTCTGGTTTTTTGTCGGTCCTGAAATAACGTAGGAGGATCTTAGAGATGGCATATAAAGGAAAGAGTGTCCTGGTAGCTTCCGGGTCCCATCTTATGAATGAGGTCAGGGATTTTCTTGTCTCGTGTGGTTGGAGTGATGATACGCCGACTGGTCAAGACGATCAGAATGGAATGATCCTCGGGTATTTTCTCTCTTCTACAGGGGAAAGCGGGAACGATCAACATTATTTCTACTTGTCGGTTAATGATGATTATACCGGTGTTGGCAGAGTGGATATAGATTACTTGGCTTCGGCAATTACTGACACCGATACTACCGTTTCTCTCAATGATGCTTCCAGTTTCAGTACTTCGGGAAAAGTGAGAATTGGCGACGAGGTTATCTCGTACACAGGTAAGTCTGGTAATAATCTTACTGGATGTTCTCGTGGTGTTGGTATAACTACTGCTGCTTCCCACAGTGCTGATGACGTTGTTCAGCAGATAGACACCGGAAAACTGCAGATTGATGTATTTGCTGTTTCCGATTTATCAACGGCGATTGCTTCTGCTTCTGGTTCTGCCACGATTGGTCTTACTTCGGCCAATTCTGTTCCTGGACTTTCTGGGTACAACAATGACCGTTTTAACCACTATGCCTTGCTCAAGGTTACTTCAGGTACTGAAGCTGGAAAAATGCGTTGGATTACCGATTACAGTAGTTCTTCTGGAGATTTTACATATCAATCTTTTTTGAATACGCCTGGTTCTGCCACTTGTGACATTCTTTCAGGTGGGTTTATGCCTGCTTGGTCTCGCAGAGCTTCTAGTAGATTTCTTGGGCGTTCTAGAATTACTTATGATGACGCTGGCTTTTATGTGTTTATGTACGGAAGTAAAGATGGCCTGGTTTTGGTGGAAAAAGTTTCTGGTAACTACTATGTGTCTTATTTCGGCAAGACTTACGGAGCTTTTTCGGATACTACTACAACACTTTCTTCAGCAGCTTCAGCAGGCGATACCACTATTTCAGTTACAAGTACTGATATTTTCGAAGCCAATCAGAAATATAGGATCATTTCTACAGATGTTGATGATTGGGACGATAACAAGGATAGACAAGTCGGAGACGGTTGGCCTCCGCTGGACCCAGAAGAAATTCCAACAGAGGAGTTTGTCGTTCAGTCCGTGGGAACAGGAACAATAACTTTGTCCAGTCCGCTTATTTACTCGTATCGTTCTGGTGCTGTGATTGGTGAATGTCCCAGATTCTTAATTTGTTCTGCAGATAACGACGGAAATCATACATTGAATTCTGAGTATTCTGGTACATTTCTACCTTGTGATAAAACAGTCCTTTCTGCCCATGCTTCCCATCGCCAGACTTGGCGAGCCGTTCACGCCAGCGGTAATCCCAAGTCTCCTTATAATAGTTCGACAACGAGTGTATTTATAGATTGTGGTATATTCAACGTAACAGGTGATTATGTCATTTCGGATAATAACGTTACTAACAAATACGTCGCTTCATTGTGGAACTTTAGAGGTAGTAGTAGTTCGTATGAACAATATGGTGTTTTTCGTGGCAACTATGGCTGTTCCAAAATGCTCTGGGGGGCTAACGCACAACCGATGAGTGCTAATTCCGAAGATACGTTCAAGGCAATGTGGAGTGGAAAGCATGAGGTGTTCAGGGTTTTTAAGGAATCTGAGAATAATTGGTTTTTTGTAGGTCCCGAGATTGCCTAGGTGAGAACATGGCTTTTGTAGGGTATCTTGTTGTTCCGGATGTTGATGTTTTAACTGGTTTCAGGCCAGTTGCGTCCAAGGCTGCTAGTATCGCACGGGATGGTTTACAATTGGCTGATCCAGAGGTCAACCTTTTACAAAAACAGGTAATAGGACCTAAGAAAGCAAGAACTAATATAGGCCGAGTTTTAGTTTACAAAGGAAAGTAAATGGCTATCGGAACTTTCCAGCCGGTAGAACTGACTCCTGGTTCTACGTACAGTAACCCGAAGATCTCTGATGTAGATACCCCTACAACTGACAGTATCCGTCTTCATTACGACCAGGAAGTCAAGCACACGGATCCTGGGTCTTCCGATGATGCTTTGAATCTGAGCAACTATGCTCTTGCAGTTTCTGGGGGTATATCCAGAACTATTACCGGTGTTTCTCTTTATCAAGCCAATCCAACCATTGTGACTTTGAATCTTGATGGTGAGATGACCAACGGTGCTTCGTACACTGTGACGGTTAGTAATGTTGAGAATTTGGCTGGCTTGGTAATGGATCCTGATTATGACGAGTATACTTTCAATGGTTATGGAATCCGGCCGGTAATAGACAGTGTTTCTGTTCCCGGAAGCCAAGCGATACAGATTACTTTCAGCGAATTGATGCACAAAAACACTGACCTGACGAACGCTTCTAACTACACTTTTACGGGATCGTTAGTTGCTTCTTCTGTTACTGTATTTACTGAAATCGGAGGCAAGACTACTGTCCTGGTATCCCTCTCGACTGAGATGTTGGATGGTGCTTCTTATATCGTTACTGTCAATAACGTCGAAGACCTTGCCTGGAACAGTATTTCTCCTACTGGTAACTCAGCCAGCTTTACAGGTGTTGGCGATAAACCACAGGTTTTGCCTGACGCCAATCCAATAGATCCAACTCATGTACGTATTGAATACAACGAACAAGTGGATTCTACAGCATTAAATACGACGACATATACACTCGATCCTGTTATTGCAGTTTCTGCAGTTGCAAAAGTAATAAATGATGTAACATATGAATTAACACTGGCTACGGATATGGCCAGGGGTATTGATTACACGATTTATGTAGATAATTCTGTTAAGGATCTTGCCGGGAATACACTAGATCCGGCTCACGATGAGGCTACTTTTACTGGTATTGGGGTTTCTCCTCCCGAAATTGTTATGACACCTGAGAGTGGGACGGATGACTGGGGAGTGCGAAAAGTAGTTTCTCTTCAAATCTACGATCCTACTTTGGACTTTACTGGTATAGATGTCTCTTCGATCTGGATAACCGAGAACGGCAATCGGGTTATCAACCCAGGCGATCTTACTTTGGTAGGGGGTTCAGTGGAAGTTACCAATCCTCCTGCTTTTTACAATGTGACCGTATTAGGCAATCCTAATGATTCCAATGGAATTACCATTAATTTCATTCCGAAGACCAACTGGCTTCCTTCGACCCGTTACGATATTAGTGCTTATGCTCAGGACAACGAAGGTACTCCTAACGACAACCAGTCGCAGGGTTATTTCCAAACAGCAACTTCGGAATGTTTCGAAGATCAAGACAGGGAGGCTAGTGAGCTCGATAGCAAAATCATGGCCAGTTTTTCCAGCAGTAATATAGAGAAAGTCAGGCAAGTTCTTCTGAATACTTGTTCCTTTTCTCCCAGTTTACTATCTCGAGCGCGTACCTTGGAAAATTTGGCTTATTTATCTTCTGCTGGAATGCTTCTGGCAGGTGCTGTTGATGAAACAGAAATACGGGATGTAAAAATATGTGAGCAGAGGTCGATTCTAGATATTTACAACGAACTCCTTAAGTACCGGAGAGTAATTCTTAATTCAGTAAATGAACTGGGATTGAGTTCTGGAGCCAAGGATCTTATGTGGAAACTTCTCGCCAGTGATTCTCCGGTGACTGTTGTTTCTGCAGTTGCAACGATGGTAGTTGTTGGGGCTGTCAATGAAGACTGATTACACCCATACAACTCCCAAAGAGATATCTTTTATTGTTTACATCAACGGCTTTGAAGTTCCCGTTTCTGGTGTGAGTGTTAATGCTGGAAAGGGCACAGTTCCTACGGCGCATATTAGCATGGTTCCTGATCCCTCGATTTCCCGCCTTGGTGTCGAGGACATGGTAGAAGTGCAGATTTTCTACAAGGATGACTACTACTCTGCGCGGGAAGGAAAATCTCCTGATTTTCGTCTTTTGTTCGACGGGGTAATCGTTGGTTGGGAATACTCTTCCAGTGCTTTGGGAAGACAAATAACTTTTAGCTGCGTTCAGGTTACTCACGTTCTCAGGACAATAAAATCTTATTTCATCACCGGTGCCGATGCGGCTGCTTCGGTGTTTTTTCAGAGTCCTACAGGAAGTCAGATCGATTTCATTCAACCGGGAATGACTGTTCCTTGGTCATACTTTATATACGGTTTTGGGGTAAATAATAAGCCGATTCGTAGACCGTATGATTTCATTAGCAATATCTTCAAGGCTTGTGTAGGAAAAAAAGAAGCCCCCAAGTTGGGTTCTGTTGTTAATAGTGGTTTCATTTCACGGTTTATGAAGAGGCACCGGATTCCTTTTAGATTTGCACCCTCTCCGCTGCTTGAGACAGATGTAATGCGAGAAGAAAATCCCGTAGAGGGTGCATTTCCAGTTCTTCGGTATGTTCGTTCACAAAACATCCTAGATTCCGTTTTGCGGCAGGCTCAGTCTTTTGGAAATCGTCAGGATCTCTGGTCTGCCACGATGTTCCTGTTTCAGAATTTCTTTTACGAGGTTTCTCCGATTATTGCTCCCCCGGCGGTTCAGATGGAAATGTCGCCTGAATCGGAGAACCATGGACTTCTGCTGGGACCTCCTGAATGGAATCGCCAGCTTGAAATAACCCAACTGGAGTATCCTCCCGAAGCTCTTGTTTGTCAGGATGTCCCAGAAGATCTTTTTTTACCTCAATGTAAGAACTACGAGATGCCCAAACCCCTGGTGCGTCACCGTCCGACGATATTGCTTGATTTTCTTACCAAGCCTCCCTGGTGGTTTGGAGTACCTCCTACGTGTAATATCATTTTTCCATCGATGATAAAGAGCCTTACATTCTCTGAGAATTATCAACAGCAGCCAACCCGGTTGTATGTCAATGATGTCTCTTTGGCAGCAATGACCAACCAGAAGGATGAGATGGGAACTGCTGTTGGTACTATGAAAACCGGCTTTCCACCTATGGTAGACCATGAGCTCGAAAAACAAAAAGGTGAAATCGGAAAAACTGGTAACCCATATATCTCAGGAAAGAATCTCCTTGTATGGCCGGAAGAATATTTTCGTGGGCCGAATTCAGTCGATATCGTTTCGCCGAAGTGGATGTTCATGGTCAAAGAAGTACTTGACAAGAATCAGACCGTTGAACAACAACTCGCTCAGCAGGCTCTCGATATTCTTAACCGGCGGGAGGATCAAGAGTGGTACCAAGCCTATGATACTGCTGTAAAAGAAACGGAAGGAAAAACAACTGCTCAACTCGCTGAGTTGCTCAAATCAAATCCTTCAGGTTTGACTTCAGACGAGATAAAACAGACATACATCGAGGAAAGAGGAAAACAACTAGTTGAAGACGCCTTGAATAGTTCTTTTACAGAGCAAGAGCGAGCAACCATAGAACTTTTGAAGCAACAAGGAGTGTTGCCTGAAAACTACAAAAATAGGGCAAGTATCATTTCGTATCTCCAGACTCTTGCTGACGAGCATAAGAACTCACAGAAAAGACTAAATCGTGTTTTTGCCCGGTACGAGTTTTTCCGTCTCAAGGGAAACGCTCGTAGGCTAAGAATCTCGATGCCTTTTAATCCTTATTTGGCGGTTGGTTTTCCAGCTATTGTTTTCGAGGAAAGTCATGAAGCCCAGCATTTTGTGGGTTACGTAGTTGAAGTTACACATCAATTGTCTACCCACAATGCTGAAACTGTTGTTGAGCTCATTAACGTTCAGACATTTGACGAGTTTGTCAATGAAGTTTTTAATGCTCGGATTGGAAACAACTATGAGGGTTTTTCTGCGGATGTTCTTTCTGCTCCAATCCATTTTATAAAAGAGATACGTGATGTTGTGCAGAATCTCGAGAAGGCCGAAGAGTATTTCAGTCGAGTTTTCTACCGAGGAACGGATTTTTCTAAGGCCAAAATCCAGAGAGCGGCTTTTGACTTTACAAAAGCTGTTAACTTTTTGGTTCCGGGAAAGAGGAAACTTTTCAGGTATACATTTGATGACTTGATGGATGATAATGCTATTGCTCTCAAAAGAAAAATCGATAGTTATGCTGAAGCTGATGAAAAAGAAGCTGAAGAGTTGGCCAACAAGAAACTCGAGGAGTTAAAGAAAAGCAACGCTAAAGAGCTCTTTGATGTCGAAAAATTCAAAGAGGAATACGTTGCAGCCAAAAGAATGAAGAGGCAGTTGACTCCTCCTAGAAATCTCTCCAACAAGGTTTTGGACAACTATATAGGAATTGCTCCTACCAAGCAATTTTCTCTGATTTTCAAGGACTTTGCCTTGGCGATGCAGTACATTTCGCGTCCCGTGTGCACTCTGGACGAATATGCAAAGTTCAGAGGAGAATACGCCCGGCCTGCCAAAACGATTCCGGCCGATGATCCTGTTCAAGGTAAAGGGGCTAAATACGTAGAATACTTGTTGAATCTCAAAGCGGGTCCCGGAGATCCTCCAGAGTTGGATGAAAACAATTTTATAATAAAACCGGCACCCAAGGATCTTCCAGATACACGTCGTGATTGGCTGGAAAACTTGAAGGTTTACAAGAGTAGAATATTATTTGGTAAGAAGATTCCGTTTGAGGAATGAGATGGATTATTCTAAAAAAGACATGAAATTGTGGTTGGAGTGGAAAAGAAGTCCTACTCCAACGAACCTCCAACGGGTTGTAGATGTTTTGAATCCACTGATTCAGAAAGAGGTCAACCGTTGGAGCGGTGCCTTGGCAAGACCTGTTCTTGAGTTGGAGGCCAAAAGGCTTGCTGCTGAGGCGATAAAAACATACAATCCCAATGTCTATCGGGCTTCTTTATCTACCCATGTTTCTAATCGTCTCAAGAAGTTGTCCAGGATGTCGTATACTTATCAAAATGTTGCAAGAATTCCGGAACATCACGTTTCGAAATTTACGACTCTTTACAATGCCAAGGCAGATTTTGAAGAGAAATACGGGAGAGAGCCTACTATTGATGAACTGTCAGATCGATTGGGTTGGTCAAGGAATTATCTGACACAAGTACAACGACAAACCAGGAGTGAGTTCATAGAGAGCGGTGATCTTCCTCCTGCTTTTGATTCTCCTACTGATCAAGAGGGTCTTTTGGACTACATTTACCATGATCTCTCACCCCAAGAAAAAAAGCTATTCGAGTATACTACCGGATATGGCGGATCTCCAATATTGTCGAATAAACAAATTATGAAGAAACTTAGATTGACACAAGGACAACTTAGCTACCAGAAGCAAAAATTAATAAACAAGGTCCAGCAGCTTTCTGGTGGTGGTCTTTCATGAGTGATGATCTCAAAACCAGCGGAACGGCTCCGCCTGAGATGATAATTCCCCGCCGGGTGAAGAGGTATACATATTTTCTCAAGGAACAGCGAAGTACGCTTTATTACAACTCCAAGGCTTACAAAAACAAGCGAAGAATGAGCCGTCTTTTCCAAGATTCCAGGCTCAGGAGAGTGTTGAAGAGAGCAACGTTTATTCCCGCTAATATTAATAAGATTAAAGTTGGTGCTTTTAATCTCGAGAAGATGCAATATTTTGTTTTGCATCGACCTGGAGTGGTTGCGAAAGCTTGTACATTACTTAATGTACTTAGGGAATTCTCTTCTGGCATACAACCAGGAAAGCAAGCTGCTGCTGCTCATTTTGTTGCTGGCAAAAACGGCGAACTTATACAGATGGTGGATTTGAACGATAAAGCTCCTCACACTGGAGTTTCGCAGGTGGCCCATAATTATAACAGTGTTGGTGTGGAGATAGAAGGTTCTATCTACGAACCTATTACAATGGCACAGTACCGGACTGTGGCTCAGTTGATAAGGGATCTTCATCAATACAATCAATTCCTTCCTTCTCTCGAAAGTTCTAATTTTGAGAGCGAAGCGAGGAAAAAGATTCTTGGACATTCTGAAATATCTCCCGGGAGGAAACAGGACCCCGGGCCTTTTATGAATTATAACTTGCTGATTTACCTGGTAAAACACGAGACAGAGGGATTACCCTCAAGCCAGTTGTTCAAGGATCCGTTCGATCCTTTTGTTGATTTGGAGTCTTCTCTACAAGAAATTCTGGCCCAGGCCAACGATCCCGAAAATGCTGCCAAGGTCAGTATGTTGCAGAGAAACCTTTATGACTCCTTTTCCTTTTCTCGAGTTATGCATATGGCGTTGATGACCAGGCCAGAACTGGTTGGTCTGGCGGTTAATGCCAATTTTTCAGCTGTAGATCAAATTTCCCAGAGAATGATTAATTCTCTGCGACAAGCTTTTCTACTTGAGGAACGAGTTCCAGAAGTTCCCAATGCTGATGAGTGTCCTTTTTTCGACTTTGATGAGGTATCATACGAATCATGAGCGGATATGATGTTTACATAGAAGGAGTTCCCTCTGATGAAGTTAGGAATGTACAGTTCATTACTTTTGGGGAAAAGTCTATTGCCGTTAAGGGAGTTTATAAGCTTCTTTCCAGGGTAATGAAATGCTTCATGACTCCTAAAGGTACTGATCTTTCAGACGTGGATTACGGGACTGATATCATTGCTCATGTTGGAGGCAATGTTGATCCAAAAACGCTTAGAATTCTGGCAGGGCGTGCCATCACTGATGTAGAAAGCAAGATTCGTGAATACGATGCTGAATACATACTGGACGATGATGAGCGATTGGGAAGTCTTGAACTTTTGGATATAGTGGTGGAACCTGATTCGGTAAAGTTTTCTGTTGCTGTTACATCAGCCCAGGGCAACAAGGCTTACTCAAATATTTGGGTATACTTCGAGGAGTAAACGGTGGAAACTATTACCATTACAGAAGAAGATCGCGTTGCTGCTGAGAATATCATGGAGCAGTATCTTTCTGATCGTCTCCCTGATGGAGATTTCAGTAAGGGCAGCTCGCTTCGGGATTTGGTTGTGGGAGGTTTGGCGTATGTTTTTGCCTTCTTGCGCAAAGAAGGCGATCTAATTCGGGCCAGGCAGTCGCTTCTTCTTTTGAGTGGATTGTCAGGTGCTGATGTCGACGACGCTGTTGATGAGATTCTTTCCAATTGGTTCCTGGAACGAAAGGACGGAACTAAGGCGACTGGAACCGCGACTGTTTATCTTTCACAGAAAGAAGATGTTACGATTCCTACGACAGCCAGTTTCTACCGTGCTGGAAAGGAATTCAAGATCAATTCCGAGATTGACTTGTCCTATTCCGGCGATGATATGACTCCTGTTACTGATGCTACTGGAACTGTTGTTGCTTACCAGTTGCAGATACCGTTGGTAGCAGCAGAAACTGGTGATTCTTACAATGTCGAAGCTGGTGGCTTTGCTGATTTCACTCGTTTTTCCAGTAATATCCTGAGAATCGAGAACAAGAACGCTTTTACAGGTGGAGGTAATATTGAAAGCACTGAAGAATTTTTGGACCGCGCTGAGACGGCCATTTCTGTTAGGGATCTTAATAGTGTTCGTTCTATCGACGTTACTTTGCGAGAGAACTTTAGTGAAATTGATGACGTGGTTGTCATCGGATTCGGCGATCCCGAGATGATTCGTGACCTTGCCTTTCCCAGTGTTTTGGGAAGCAAAATTCACGCGGGAGGCTGCATCGATGCTTACCTGAGAATGCCGATTATCGAGAGCAAAACTTTTACCGGGGAGATCGGTGGTGAGTTCATAGACCCTCGGGAAAAGTATTATGTCTTGCGGGATGACACTGTTTCAGATTTTTCCGCGGTAAATCCTGGAGATGTTATAAGGGTTTATAACAACCTTTCAGGTTCTGAGCCAGATATTTATACTGTTAAGGAAGTTTCTGAAAAAGGTGTTCAGGTTGATCTCCGGATTCCCTTTCCCATGGAAATACCTGTTGTGGAAGAAAGCGGAACCGATGGAGAAGTTACTGCGACTGACTCGAGTTTCAAGTCAGCAGACTATGATTTTGCTACCAAGTTGCATTCTTACAACGATGGAGAGTGTATCAGTCCCGATGTTTTCAAGGCAGGCAGTTACACTTTCAGCACAGATGATCTAGGAAGATGGATCAAGATTTCCGGTTCTGTTTCCGGAAACGATGGTGTCTATAAAATCCACGTTGTTGATGTTTCTAACAACAAAGTAGAAGTTGTGGATTATACTGGGACATCTCCGACATTTACTGCTGAAACAGACCTTACTTGGGATCTCCTGGAGACTGACGTCGTTTCCTGGTATATAAGAATTAAGAACTCTTCAGCCGGAAACACAGGAACGTGGAAAATTGTGGGCTTGGTGGATGTTGATACCGTTGAATTGAGAGATATCAATAATAATCCCCAGAGTTTTTCAGCGGAAACTGGCATTAGTTGGGATCTCTGTTCAAGGATAGTCGAGTATAGTATTGGAAAGAATCCTACTAGTTATGATGACAAGGTTTCACGGCGGTATACAGGACTTTTTACGAAAACCGTTCAGCATGATGGAAGGATACTGCTTCCGGCTGAACCTGTTTACAGAATAACAGATGTCTCATTTGCTTCTGCAACGCATCCTTATAACGACAATGGACGGGTTTACTTTCCCAACAGGGTAAACCATGAACCGGAATACTTTGATTCCTCTGACCTATCACAGCTTCAATACCAGGTTATTGGACACAATCCAGGAGAAGCTCCCTCAGGCTGGCAAGTGATGGAACTGGATGTTGGTTGGCCAGATGGTAATCCAACCGGAAAAGATTATTTTAATGGAAATTCATTGCGTGTGACTTATGATTCCCTTTCTGGTTACGATGCTGTCTGGACTTACATGCTGAACGGGGATCAACGAATAATCTGTGGAAGTGTTATCCCCAAGGGTTTGCATCCTGTGTACCTGACCATCGATGTTCAGTACAAGTTGGCTAAGACAGCTACTGATTCTCTTGACACGGATGATGCTGCCAGCAAGTTGGCTGACTTTATCAACAACTTTGATGTTAAGGAAGATTTGGACACTTCTGACATTACAGCTTATCTCCGAGAAAATTTTAGTGTGATTGGATATATTGCTCCATTGACTGTTTATTACGATCTCTTGGCTCCTGATGGGAGAGTTATCCATTTCAAAACCAAGGACAAAGTAAGTATTGATACATCGAAAGTCATAGATCCGGATACTGATTATTATCCCGATCCGGCAAAACCCGAATTATTGTTGGAAGATCCGCTGGAGCTTGGTGTCAGTGATAATACTGTTCGCTATCTGAGCGTTGTGGATCTTATTACCTTTACGGAGATTTAAACAGCATGGGCAGGGATTATGAAGACAGTTCGAGCTTTTTCAATGGTCTGAGTGATCTCTGGACCAGATTCTTCAGGGAGAAGGATCAACTCAAGGCCGTTTACAGGGCTAACGAGATCTTGATGGGACAAATCTTTCTCGAACTGATGGAGGATGTTTTGTCCCTTTCCATCAGGGAAGCACCTGTATTCAGAAAAGAATTTTTTAGGCTTTTGGTTGTAAGAGAAGATTTGGTTGAATTCGATGCAACTCTTAGCGGATATCGTTTAATAGTTTCAGATGATGCTTTGAAGGAATGTGATTTTCTATATAATAAAATATACAATCCAACAGTTGTATTGGAGAATCCAAAAGATTTTTCTATGGCATTGGAAGATGAGGATTACTTAGTATTTAAGGATGATCCTTTCAACTGGGGAGGATCCGGTGATTCCATTCCGGGGGTTCCTTACAGGTACGTAGAAGTCGAAGATTCCTCTGGTAATATATCCCAGGTAAAAGAACTGGCTTTCTGGATTCCCGATGCACGTGTTGACGGCTTTGATCTCTACTTGAAGTACGGGCACATGTTAGGAAGATTCGAACCCTCTTCTGAGGCCTATAGAGCTCTGATTCACGGAGTTGTTCGATATTTTGTAGTGGGAGCTGCCACTGAGATTTTGAAGAGTGTTCTAAATTCAATTGTAGGATATCCGGTTATACGAGATGATGGAGAGATTCTCGAGAAGGTCGATACTGATGATCTCGATAACCAAATAGTGATAACAGATAAAGCCAGGTATGTTTTTCCAGAAAGTGCTCCTCTCAGGAGCGATATTCTCAAGACTTCTAATTGGTCAGAGAACGTTGGCAAGGAGAATGCTCTGAGCTTCTCGGCTTTTGAAGCTTTGACCACTGCTTTTGATGTTGAAGATACGGTAAGTAAACCTACCTGGTGGTACGGTTTAACAATTCCCAAGAAGCTCGCTCCGGATTCGGGATGGGACCGTCGCAATGTTGACATGGTCCGCTACGAGAATAATGTCAACAACCCTACCTGGGCGTGTGTTGGGGATCCTGGAATTTACTGTGGTGCAGACGATGATGGCTACATTCCTGTTGCCAATCCTCCCACCTATCCGGCTTATGGAGGTACATCACTCTGGCGTCCTACGTATCGCTTTTCTTTCGGGACGCAGATTTTTGAACTCTTGATGAAGAACTATTGTTTTCTTGTTGATATGGATGATGAGCTATTTTTGCAAGGTGATCTCCCTTATGGAAGATTGCGCTTCGATTTGGAGAACATTATTTTTGCCGGGAAACCAGCGTATACTTACATGTTTCCTGAGCCTGAAATAGAGCTTGACGATCAAATAAATCTTGATGATGATGCTGCCGAGCTTGAGGTTAATATTAATAACAACGATACGTTTTCGGAGAAACTAGTTGGGCTTGATAACGTCTTGAGAGCAGGTAGTACAGGTTTACAGGTAGGTGATGCTTACAGGTATGACAAGACTGCTGGCAATGAAGACCAGATAATCATTACGCATAACATGAATCTTACAGTTCCTGATTCTAACGGCAATACGCCTTTGGCGGCTGGAGGTTCTGACCCAACAAAAACTTTCCGAAGTCCCGTGAAAACCATTGCACTCGCAGACAGTGGACAGGCCTTTGGATCCCACTATGGGTATGTTGATCGCGGTTGGAATCCTTCTTTGCCCTTTGAAGAATCTGATGTCGGTTCTTGGATAGAAGACAGTTTTGATAATAAAATGTATAAAATCATGAAAGTGGAAAATGCCGGGCGTGTTTTGGTTGTTCCGGTTCCTCCTACTGGAATAGGTGATCGCTCTTGGTCGATTTATGTTGATACTGGAGGCTTTGTAGACTATCCAATAGAAATAACGATTACGTAGGAGATTAATCAATGAATCTCATCGATGGACTGAAACTGGAAGGCCATCTGGTCATAGAAGCAAGAGATTTCCGTTCTGGCAGACTGATAAAGCGGATTGACAAGAAAAATCTTATCTGCCAAAACTCCTGGTTTTCTATTGGAAAACTGCTATCCCAGCCTTCTTCGGGTGATCCTCTCGAGTATTATAGGATCTGGGCAATTTATGTGGGTGACAGTAATACGGCTCCTGCAAGCAGTCAGACTGGGCTTTTGGGGACAAATACGCTTGGGGTTGCTGTGACACAACCCATATCGGAATCCTCAAATTCCTCGGGAACCGTTTTGACATTGGAGATGACACTAGGAACCGGTGATTTCAACGGTAATGTTTTGCGGGAGTGCGGCATTTTTACTCGCGGCGATGCTGATACTGTTCCGCCGACGACACCTTCAACATCTCTTATGTTGGCAAGACAGGTACATAGTGATATCAGTAAATCAAGCAGTATGACAGTGAAGTATACCTGGCGTTATCGCATTTATGCATAAGGAGTAAGCCATGCCTGTTGACTTTTGGAAAGGTACTGATGGGAATCCCAGCAACGATTCTGATACTGGTCTCAATACTGAGGCTGCCGTTAAGCACATTGAGAATGGTGAGCCTATTGAAGAGAGTTATCTCAAGCGGTCTCCGGAGAATATTCGGAATCGTTCCGATCAACTCCGAAAGCGGCTGGAGAATCTCGAGGTAATTGAGAGGTCAGATCGCAAGCTGTTGCTTTATGCTGATTCTGACGCCAAGGCTCAGGTTAAAGTAAGTGGCTCGGATTACTACTTTATCCTTGCTAATAGCGCTACTGCGAGCAGTTCGAACCGTGATCTCTATGTGATTCCCATGATTACTATGGCCAGCAAAGCCTTGGCCACTGATGTCAAACCCAGTTTCATCTATACCCAGTCTTCCGAGACACTGACCTTGACATCACTGCTTACGGCTCGTGATGGTGGTGACAACATCATGGTTCGTTGGTACGTGGGAACCTCTTTGGCGGTAACCGTTGATGGGAGCGGTACTTCTCCTTACGATCCCCTGGAAGGTCCTGTGGTGATTACTGTCGAATTGGCTTCTGGCGGCAGTACTCTTTCCGAGATTGCTACAGCGATCAACGCACATTCTGTGGCCAATACCTATGTAACCGCAACGAGTTCCAGCTCTCAGAACGTAACTACTGATCTCACTCCAAGACGTCTCTACGAGGGCGATGCAGGTGGTGCCGGTGGTATAGATGCCGAGCGTTTCAAGATTCCTGCTGCTATTATTGACAGTTTTTTCGGATCAGAAAAAATCAAGGACGGTGAGGTTCTGGCAATCAATTTTGCTGATGCTTACGCCCGTCTCAATAAAACAAGCGGTGGAGATATCGCTGCTTCCGACTTGACTGTGATCAGTTCTGATGATCCTTCTTCCAGGAACAGTGTTGATACACGGAACGTTTCGGAGAACATGGGAATCATTCCGATTTGTAAGTGTATCAACGGTGGTTTGCAGTTTATTAATGACAAGTGGATAGCTTCGGGAGATTGGGATTACCTGAATTCGAGTAACTCCAAGGCTTCTGATGATCTTTCCACTCTCCAGAGTGATCTGGCTGATACTTCCGGAACTCCGAAGGGAGATTACATGGTGGGAAGTGAAGCCAGAACGGGCACCGGTGCTGGAAAAACTCTTACTGTTGGAACTGTGGCCAGTCAGGTTAAAGAACTGCTGGACTATTACAGTCAGCATGTTGATAATTCGTCTCCTCAGGACAAACACAACTACGGCAGTCTTGATGGAACGCCTGTTTATACTGTTGGGACTGATGGAATCTATACCACACTACAGGCTGCATTAACAGCATTGCAATCTAGTGGCGGAATTCTAGTGTTGCTTGAAGATTTCACCTTATCTTCCGGACTTACGTTCAACGGTACCAAAGATGTGTCTTTACTCGGAGGAGGCCATACGATAACCGCTCCTAATAGTGTTAGTGGATCCCTGTTGCGTATTGACGGTGCCAAAAAACTGATTGTTGAAGATGTTAATTTTTCAAGAACTCCGGGAGCTACATCCAGCTCGCATATGATTGATATTACTGGTATCGATTCCAACTCCCATCTTTATTTCAAAAACTGTTCTTTTGATATTGATAGTACTAATAGATCTTCCAATATTTTCGGTGGGCCTTTTGGAAACGTTTCTCTTGTTAACTGTACATTTAAAGGCAATCGTGTTGGATCTTATTCTGTTAGAGCCTTTCTTCTGAGTGATGCCAGTCCTGTCATGTACACAGCACAATTTTTGGTAAGAGATTCTTACTTTTATGATCTCGGAAAGATTCTAGAGACTTCTAATGCTGGTAACTCGGTACTAGGAAAGTTTGTTTTTTCTAAAAATACAGTCGAGAATTGTGGTTTAACCACAGATATTCTTTTTGAGCAAGATACTACAAATCATATTATGGAAGATTTTTCAATCGATAATAACAAATTCCGCTCAGATAATTCGAGCAAGTTTTCACGTCTTTTTAAACTCAAGGGAAACGGCGGACACATTTCCAACAACAGTTATTTTAATACTTGGACAGAGTCATCCCCCAGTAGTGTTGGTTATATGATTGACGTTCAAGGACAAACGACATCAAAACTTATTGTTATTGTTGGGAACACTATTTACACAGGCGGATGGGGAGCCATCAAGGCTAACTACGCCAAGGTAATTGGGAATGCTTTTCAACAGATTTGTGCTGTAGGTTCGTTAACTGCTATCGGTGCTTACATTAATACTTCTTCTTTGATTGCCAACAAATTTTTGCGCAGTTCTTCCGGAGACGTAGATAGAGTTGACATGATTTATGTCACTGGAACTACATCTTTAGTTTCTTCCAACGAACTGATTGGCTTAGCAACAGATGACCGAGGTATCAATTGTTTGGGCGCAGCGCGGGTTGAGGGAAATTATATTGACGGTTCTTTAAATAGAGGTATTGTTGCTGATGCTGGTTATATGACCGTTGCTAATAACATTCTCAATTTAACAGGCGCAACGTATGGTATCCAAGTATTGGACAGTAACATTGTTGTTAAAGGTAATAACGTATTTATAAGTGGAGTAGCTGGTGGAATTTGTTTGTATATTTACAATAATCTTTCTGATCTAGTAATTGCTGACAATCGTTTTGAAACCGGTTCTTCTAACTCCAGCAAAGCTGTTCTTCTTGGGTATGGTCTCGAAAGAGTTTCTTTAACAGGTAATAACATTAACTGTTACAACGATATTGGTATTGACATTTCTGCAGATTCTTCGGCTGCTACCAAGTTTCTTTCTATACACGGGAATGCTATCAAGGGAAAAGAAGCTGGGATCAATATTGCTGCCGAAACTGGTAGTCCTTTGTATATGTCAATTGTTGGGAATAACATCAGTGCCGAACAGAATGCTATCAAATGGAACAATCCGGGTTCGGCGCTTACTTCCAAGAGTGCTATTTGCGGTAATATTTGTATGAGTACTGATGGAACAACATTTTATCCGGCTATCGATATCGGGTCTAATATTCAGTGGGTAGCCATGAGCGGTAACATGGCACACGCTATTGCGTCCATGGTTAGTGGGGACAAAACGATAAATGCTTCTACGGGAACTGGAATCGGTGTTGGTGACGTGCAGACCAGTGTTGATTGGTCCAGCAATAACTTCTGGCAGGAAATACCATGACACTAATCGACAAAGCCAAATCTACTTCTTCCAAAACCTGGAAATGGATTTTGGGAGTTCTAATTGCTCTTATGTCCATTGGTATGGGCCTGTATCTCAAATACCTTTCCGTGAAGCTACGACAACTTGAAGCCGAGAAACGACTTCGCGATGAAGCGATTAAAGATATCAAGGAAAAAGCCAAACTCCAGGACAACGAAGAGTTGGCACAGAAGTTTTTGAAGTTGGCTGAAGAACTCGAGAACAGAAACAAAGAGATAGAGAAAAAGCTTTCTGAAAAACAAAAAGTGATTGATGATTTTAAAAAGAAGGTTGATGAGGCGAAGACCTGGAAGGATCTCGAGAATGCGGCAAATTCTTAAAGTGCTTTTGCTGGTACTTTCCTTTTCTATCCCGGCGTCTGCCGAGATGAAAATTTTTCCCAAGTGGGAATTAAAAAAATGCCCTGAGCAAACTTTTGCTTGTTACGACTTTAGTACAACTCAGAAGATACTTAAAATAGATTTGGATATGCAGCTGAAATTAGAGAAGCTGAGTCTTCTTGAGATCAGTGTTAGTTCTTTGCAAGATGCCAATGGTAAGCTAAAAAAAGTTGTAGAGCTTTACCAGAACTCTGTAAATAGCCTTGAAAAGCGTCTTCAAGAAAAGCAACTGGTGTTAGAGAAAACCACCAAGGATCTTATTGCTGCAGAGAAAGCATCTGTATGGAAAGCTCTTCCTTGGATTATTGTGGCAGTTGTTGTTGTGAGTGCAGGAACATTCTATCTTGGTTATTCATTACGCTAAAAAAAAGCGCCTCTTTCGAGGCGCTATGAAGAAGAAGATGGATAGAACGAGGATTTATTCTTTTTCGCCGTTAATTACCAATAATTCAGTTTCGTGGTTTTCTTTCTCCTTCATTACTTTTCCTAGTTCATCTATCATGGCTTCCATAAAGATACTGCCAACATAAAGTCCTACTGCTCTTAAAAACAGGCCAAACATGGATTCTTCTCCTTTTTTTCGGTTGGGGTTGTCATGTTTGGCCTCGCCTCCTACTTGTCCAGCAGATGTATTGCCGGGTGACCCCCGCCTCCAATATATCTTACTCCAAATTCTACCCATCTCTTCTTTTCACCTCCTTTCAGAAAAATAACAGCAATTCCAGCACCATGTTCTTCGGGATCACTGGGATTAGGTCGCCAGGGGTATAGTTCTTTTACTTCTACTTCGTCATACTGAGGGTGTTTAATTAGATATTTTCCGAAGCCTTTGGTGAGATAGGAATATGCAAGGCGTTTAAGAATGGGAGTTATTCCCAAACGAACTTCCGTCTTCTTCATTTTCCACCTCCGCCAGTATCAGTGTAAATTTATCCGGACGATCTCGTTGTATTGTCAGGTGTACTTTATTCACACCAGATAGGCAGGCGGGGCAGATGTAACCTATGTTTGTTCCGTGTACTCCGATGAAGAGACCATCATGCACAAATTCTTCTTTGCATATAGAGCACAGTTTTATCACAGTGTATCATTTGGCTATTAGGGATTGGCACTCAGGTTTGATCTCAGAGGGGGAAACTGTGCCTGTCCTGTAGCCATCTCCCGAGTTTGTGGTCCGAACTGGATTGGCATGGTGGGAGGGGCAAGTCCCGGAGTACCTACTGTTGCGGCTGGTCCTGCTACCGGCTGCGACTGCAGCTGTACCGGAGTTCCTCGAGAAGTTAGAGGTGCCACTCCTCCGCCAGGATTGAAAAGATTCTGTGCTTCCTTGAGGAATTCTTCGTAAGCCCGTCTTGCACCGGAGAAGTAGGCTTCTTTGATAGCATTGCGTCGTTTGTTAGTAGAACGAAGCCTGTTTCCGGTACTCATCCTTCCCAACGGACCTTTTCCTTTTCCGATAGCCAGTCCTCGTCCTTTACCTTTTGACCTAATTTTTTTTCCTGGTGTCTCGCATGTCATTTTTTCATCTCCTCTAAGACGTGCTCTAATAAATGGAGCTGCTACCTTTTCACCTTTGTTTTCTTTGAAAATATACTTTTTGAATTTTGATAAAGGCATTTCTGTTATTGACCGAAAGAAATCCTTTCTGTTGTAATGACGAAGATACAACTCTTTAGCCTCTTTGGCATTTTTAACTCCCAGAACTACTTTGTCTTCGTCGTAAGTTCCTGCTTTTGTGGGATGATTTCCAGGATGGTTCTGATGTATTATGTAAGCTGTATCTGAGTTTACTGGATTACTCTTGATATATACATCCAGGGGATCTCCATCAGTTCCTGAAGAGTTACGTATTTCTCCGTAGTGGGCTCCCTTGAACTTTGTTTGCCATTTTTTTCCATCGGGAGAGATTCCTTCTCTTACCGATCCATCGAGATTTTCGATGTCGATCACAAGACCTTTGTAATTCAACGATGCCACAAAAGGGAATCTTTTTCTGTTAGGAACAGGGGGAGCTTTGATGTCCAGTTTCATGAGCAGAATTATAGCCATAAATAGGCTATATTTCTAGTGTTATACCACTTTTACGGCGTAAATTACGATTTTGTATCAGGTTCTATCATTGCTTCCAGTTCTTTTGCCAGGACATCCATACAAGAAAGTTTTTTGACTATACCTTTATCACACCTGATTCCTTTTAGTGTTTTGATAATGTCTTCGTGCGGATCTCCCCTTCTAAACATAATTGTTATCAACCTTCCCACGGCTTCCATAAGTGCACGTTGGCATCCTCCTTGTTTTCCCAAACGTATAAAAACTCTTACAGGTCTCATATTTATGGTGTCAACCGTAATATAGACATTGCCGCAACCAAAAGGAATCTTTCGGGTATGGCTTTCAGTGAGTTCTACATCGTCAATATTGTACTCACACATTTCTTTAGGTTCCTTACCACTTCCAATTCAGATCTGTATTTTGATTCTCGAGTAATATAGATTTTGCCTATCATCGCCAATCCGATTGCATCTGCAAGATTGTCATCTTTAACTGCTATACCGTACTTTTTGGCCACATTTGCTATTACTAACCTCTTACCGGAGACTCCCTTTCCTACTACAAATTTTTTGAGTTCCATGGGAGAGACTACAATCAGGTCTATATTTCTGTCAAATAATTCAACCTTGATAATTCCTGACCATTCACCGATATCAAAAGGTCGATTTATGGAACCGATAGAATATCCTTCCATTACGGCAAGATCAGGTTTTGACTCATTGATTATTTTCAGGAATGCTCTGCGAAGAATGCTGAGGCGAGTGACTCCACGATGTTTTCCATCTTCTATGAGGGTAGTTTCGATTTTGTTGTCTATAATGGAACAGATACCTGTTTTTCTTAAGGATGGATCTATTCCTATAATTCTTGTATCCTTGACATTGCCTTTGTGCTGACCTAGCATTCTGGCAATGAATAATAGCCTATTCTGAGGTGAAAAATGGCATATTCCGTTCACTTGAAACAAATAATTGACATCGTTAACCAGCCTGAACCTTCTGATGATAACTATACTCTCGAGAGTACTTTTTCTAATCCTCAACCTCAACCTACGGCAAACTGGGATGGCTATTTTTTCTTGGTAAAGATCATTGATCCTAACGATGATACCAAGGATGAATACCAGAATGTTTGCACAGTGGCAGATATTGAAAAGTATTCCAATTCTCGGGCGACAGCGGTGACTAACGGAGACAATTATTTTAGAGCTATTACTTGGACACATACACTTTCTTCTCTAGAGGCTGCTAATGCCCAAGCAGCAGCGCAACAGCAAGGGACTCAGTATCTCTGTAATGATTGGTCATCTTATGTAGGCACTGCGACATTTCCTAATACTGTTTATGACAGTGACATCACTTCTTCCTGAGGTTAACGATGGGCGAATTCCTGAAGCTCAAGTCAACTAGAGAAGTTATACTGGATAGCGACAACAACGATGTTTTTCGCATAACGTCTACATGCGTCGATTCTGGAGACGTTTCCAAAGGTCAAGGTCTTCCCGACACAGGCTTGTTCCTGTACCGTATTTTTGACGATCATGACTCTACCACTGATGAGTTTGTCAGGATCGTTTCCATCGGAGATATTGAGAATTATCTCAATAGCCGAAATAAAGCTGCACAGATGGGACAAGAGTATTGGCGTTCTTCTGTTCTTGTTAAAGATTATACTGACATTGAGGTTGCTGAAGAGGCCTCTCGAGCGATTTCTGACAGGGTAAACTCCCTGGTGAAGGACTACGCCACTTTCTTTGGAAGTTTTCAAGCCACTGATAAGGAAGATTCATTTCCTACGGAAACCCAAGAGAAAATAGAAGAACTCCAAGAAGAATACTCTGACGCTGTTTCAGCTTTTGACGACGCTGTCGAAGCTGAATCTCAAGCTAAAACTGACTATGAAGAAGCACAGACCAACCTTGAGAATTCAAAAAACGATTTGGCTGATTGGTTGTTGCAGCAGGACTATATCTGTGGTGGAGACGCCAGCGGGGTTGGTAACATAATTGGTCTCGTTGAGACTTACATCATGTTTGGTGATCTCTACGATGGTTCTGGTTCAGGACTGTACTCTAGCTCTTCCAATTCTTTTCTTAATGCTGTAAGAGGATTCAAGTCTAATTTTGAGAAGATCACTTATCGTAGGACGGCAAATCTCAAATTAACTATTTCCGGGGCTAGTACAGTTACAGATTCAACAATAGGTAAGACCGTAACGGGGGAAAGCAGCGGTGCCACAGCTGTTCTCCTGATGGCTGATAATGATTCTGGGGAATGGTGGTTATCTCAGATATCCGGTTCATTTTCTATTGGAGAGAATGTTAGTATAGATGGGAATATTTCGGGGACTATATCTCATGCTGACACTAATGCCAAGGATCCCTGGAATGACCTTTTTGATACGCTAAGCAACGACATTGATGATTTCTCAAAGATTGTGGAAGCTGCTGGAGAACATGATATCAAGATACGAGCCGATGCGACACATAATCATACGAAGAAATGTAGTAATACCCAGGCAGAGGTTCAGAATAAAGAAAATTCTGTTGACTCTTACGAGACCGATCTAAAAACAAAAAAGGCGGCTTACATTGAGGCTCAAGCAACAACGCAAGCCGCCTATGACAATGTTTACACCAAGTATCTTGCTGTCAAAGAAATACTTCCTGATTGGACCCCAGATCCAGCAATGCCTACAAGGCCTTAAGACTGAGTATCGTGTTACTAAATTCCCAAGAATGTATAAAAAGATCAGATATTGAAGAAACGTTAATCTCTGTTGAACCGTATTTGCCGTATCTAAATGTAAATGATGATCCATCCCAAGTTATGTTACTAAGATAGCTAGTAATATAGTAGAATGGACCTTTGACCATCATTGAAAGCCGTTTGCTACCCAGTAGGTATAAAAGTTTTTCTCTAGTTGTAAATTTGTGTTTATTTTTTTCTGGGAATATATAATGTCCGTTATACCGATAAGGCAATTCATATAGTTTTTTGGCTGTGTTATAATCCAGGACCAACGAATCGAAATTAGTTTTGAAAACTATTGTTGCTGGATTATAAGAATGTAAGAACATTGGCTTCATCCAGAAACCAAGAATCTTGGTTCTCTGATTAATGTAACCAAGAAGCCAGTCTAATGCTGGTAATTCAAGAATTCCTTCAAACTGTTTTTCTGCTGCTGAAAGAAGTATTTTTTCATCCAGAATTGGAGTTGAAAATTCTTTTTGGCAGGCAAGTGCTATTCCGCGACTTTTATATATTGCGTACTGACATGTACCATAAAAAATACACTTCTCACACTTGAGAATTGCGTTTGTTCTACGTTTTCCTATTTTTCGGTATTCTTGCCACCGAGCTTTTGCCTCTTCCAGTGTTTCTGATATATATCTTGTATATAAAGATGTCTTTCTAGAAAACGGTTCCATGAAAATACCGGGGGAAACGTACAGTTTGCTTTGACGGGCCAACTGGTCCCAGGTTTCCCAAGAGAAGTCTTCAATTTCATTTAAATGTGTACATCTTTCGGGAGATTTGTTTGGACATCCTCGACACTCTAACAAACTGAAAACTTCTTGACATGCCTTTATTTTTTCGAGTATTGGTTGAGAAAGTTTTATTCCATCGAAAAAATAAATGTTTTGGACACTGTCATAATCAACGTCGATGACTGGTTTTTTACATACTAGCCAACTTGACAACCGTGACTTACATTTTGCTATCAAGCAAGGAGTGGCTTCTTTTGTGATATAATGTTTTATAATGTTTTCTAAAGTAAATCCTGAGAAAAAAATACCAAAATGTACCTCATGCCTTGCTATTGAATAGCATTTGTTGTTGTCTAGTGAGTAAAATTTTACTACCGTTATAAACTTATTTTTCGTTTTGGAGCAGTCTTTCAAATTCAGTGGCAAGAGTTCCTGCTTTCCTTGGAGAGATCTGTTTGAAATAAGATATTTTTCCTCTGATATATTGGATGAGTTGCATTGCATTTTCTTTTCCTGCTCTTTCAACTTGGGAGTCGATACCCAGCATAATGCAGTTGTGAATCATTGCCCTTATTCTTCGATATTCCAATCTTGGAATGTTGATCTTTTCATTTACAACAATTCCCAGTATCCTCTGTTGCTTTGATGCTGGAATTCGTCTTGTTTTTTTCCTGTTGATCTTAAAACCGGCTGTTCTTACAATTTTTTCTATGCCTTTTATTACTTTTTCTACCGTTTCCTTATTTTGTTTATCAGGGTGACTGATAGCAAGATCATCACTGTATCTTGTATAAGTCCATTCTTTATCTATTTCAGATAAGAATTCTTTAACCTTGAAATCAAATCTGTGTAATGCAACAAGATTGGTAATATACCCAGATGTTGGAGCTCCTTGAGGAACGAAGTTTTCGAAAGTAAGTAAATCTGCAAGCAATGAAGAAACAAAGTAATTGTAACCAACACAAGCATTAAAATAATTACGAATCATTGCTCTTTTCGTTGAAGTGAAAAAATCTTTAATATCCATGTTGATTACAATTTTTTTGTTGATGTGCTGTTTTGCTGTAAAACTACAAGATCTTTTGGGAACATAGGCTCCAACGTGGTTAGGAAGTTGTATGGGCAGAAGAATTCTTCCTAGAATACTTTTCTGTAAATTTTTGAGAATAGGATTTGGTGTGTGTATCGCTCGTTTTCCTCCTCTTGGTTTTTTCAGTTCGAAAAATTTATATAACGAATTTTTATTTCTGATAACGTACCAAAGAGTTCTATTTCGAATTCCCAGTTTTGCAGCTAAAGTAAAATCGTCAATTACTAAAGGAACATCTTTTACTTCTCCAAATTCAATAATGTCAATCTTTAAATCTTTCTGTGGCATCTTTTTGCAACTCCTTCTGGAAACGTTTCGCTTCCTTGGTTGCATGTTCAACATTTCTTCGGAAAGTAGAATACTTCTGTACTAGTCCCACATAACATTTGTTCGAACCTGGTTCACAGTTGCTGTCTGCCAGAACTTTTTCTGTTTGGAATATACAGGCATTACAAACAGGACTATATTCTTTTCCTTCGTGAACGAAGGATCCCTTATTCCAGATTCTATCTAAAGCCTTGGATTCCCATGAGTATGTACTGTGCAGGTATGCGGGAATGACAACGTTTTTTTTACGACTGACAACCTCAAGCTCTTTTTTTACACCGTATAATTGTGTTCTCCAATACAGAAAGTTTTTAGTGAACATCTGTATGGGAATCACAGCAATTAGTTTTTTTTTGCTAATTGTATCTAACAGATCATAAAGTACTGGTGTTTCTTGCTCTGTTGGAATTCGGTGTTGCGAACGGAATCTTCCCATGTGGTTGGGAAACATCTTCCGAACTAGTTCTACTTCTTCTTTTCCCTTTTTTGTTAGAGTGAACATTAAAAATGTTCTAAAAATTTCGAAGGCTGCTTTTTTGTCTCTCTCTTCGAACAGGTATATCTTTCTAAAAAGAAGGCTGTGTTTATTACGCAGCCTTCTTATAACCTTGTCCGAGAGATTCAATACGGTTACTCTGCCCATATTACTCTCCCGTAATTTTCATCAGGAATTTTCCCTCCTGGAGTTACTACCCATGCGAAGGGACAACTAACCTGGTTTTCCTTATTTACTGAATCCCCGTACCCATCGGTGAAGTAAAAGCAGACGTCAGGGTTGTGTTTTTTTGCTTCCGCCAGTCCAAGGTTGAAAGAAGTTCCTCCCCGGCCTTTGAAGTTAGTGTCGACTTTGTCGTTAGGGCCGATTTCGTACACTTTATGTACGCTTACGTCTGCTTCTATTACTGTTATCCTTACATTTTTGTTTCCTTTTTGGATTCCCTGAAGTTGGCCAATGGCCAACGATAGTTCATCAGAACCCATGGATCCGGATGTATCAATGATAAAGCAGATGTTGTAATGTCGATCTTTCGTTCTCCCTGGAAACTTCGAGAGAGCTGTGATGGATGCATGGCGTCTCCGCATCCTTTTGTTGGTCCTTCGACGACTTTCCCGTTGGCTGGTCACTGCCATATCTCTGATCAGTCGATGCCACGGTATTTTGGTTTCAATGATATCTTCGACTAACTCAGAAACCTCTCCGGGGAGCCTTCCTCGATTCTTTTTGTGTTCTTCGAAAGCCCGTTTAACGTTCTGTTTGACTTCAGAAGAAACTTCTGCGGCAATACCAAGAATTTCTTCTAGAGTCATCTCAGTAAGGCTGTCATCATCATGTTGGAAAGAACCAGAAAACAGCCTGTTGGGATTCTTGGCAGCGGTCATTCCATCTTGGAATCCCTTGTCATACGGGCTTTGGTTTTGACCCTGACCCTGACCCTGATCTTCCTGACCCTGACCCTGACCTTCCTGACCCTGACCCTGACCCTCATGTTCC